>FLOH01000193.1_pt1 | contig 163784 bp, 154 predicted proteins | sample 756751 | NCBI WGS metagenome assembly FLOH01 (sample SAMEA4026879, study PRJEB14308) | marine metagenome | biome: coastal water; material: water | depth 74 m | reverse complement strand
AGAAGCTACCTGCGAGGCAGTGGATGGCTCTCAAGTTCGAATATGAATCAGTGGTCTGCGTCGACATCGCAGGCCCGGAAACAGCAACGGGTGCCTGAGCAGGCACCCGTTGCTGTTGAATCTGGCGTCCCCAGGGGGATTCGAACCCCCGTACTCACCGTGAAAGGGTGATGTCCTAGGCCTCTAGACGATAGGGACGTATCGTTATGGTGGAGGTACGCGGGATCGAACCGCGGACCTCTTGCATGCCATGCAAGCGCTCTCCCAGCTGAGCTATACCCCCACAAGAGAGGGCGCATTATAGGTAGGCAGGGTCGGCGTGTAAAGCCCCTGTCACGCTTTTTACAACAGTTTTCCTGGATTCATCAAACCACGAGGGTCGAGCGCCCGTTTCACTGCACGCATCAAGTCCATTTCGATCACACTCTTGTAGCGCAGTACTTCTTCTCGCTTCAACTGCCCCAACCCATGTTCAGCGGAAATCGAACCACCGAGTTCATGTACCAGGTCGTGCACAAGGCGATTGACCGCTTCGGTCTGGGCAATGAATTCGGCGTTCGACTGTGCATCCGGCCTCGACTGGTTGTAATGCAGATTGCCATCACCGATGTGACCGAAGCAAACAATACGTACTTGCGGAAACTGCTGCCGCAAGGCGGCATCGGCACGAGCAATGAACTCGGCAATGCGCGATACCGGCACCGCGATATCGTGCTTGATCGAGACACCTTCGACTCGTTGAGCCTCGGAAATATTCTCGCGCAGTGCCCACAACGCTGCGGTTTGCGCCTCGCTGGCGGCAACCACAGCATCATCCACCAGTTCGTCCGCCATGGCGCCGTCCAGGGCCTGTTCCAGCGTAAAAGCCAAATCATCGCGCGCACCGCTGAGTTCAATCAGCACCTGCCACTTCGGTTTGCCGGACAGCGGATCGCGTGAATTCGGAATATGCCTGAGCACCAGGTCCAGCGCCGTGCGACCGACAATTTCAAACGCCGTCACATTGTCGCCCGCTACGTCGCGCAAGCGTCCGAGCAGACTCACCGCCGCCGCTGGATCGGGCACGGCAACCCAGGCGGTGGCGTAGGTACGCGGTCGCGAAAACAGCTTCAGCGTCGCCGCTGTAATCAATCCCAGAGTGCCTTCGGCGCCAATGAACAAATGTTTGAGGTCATATCCGGTATTGTCCTTGCGCAGGGCGCGCAGGCCGTTCCAGATGCGGCCATCGGCCAGCACCACCTCGAGACCCAGTGTCAGCTCGCGAGCATTGCCATAGCGCAACACCTGCACGCCACCGGCGTTAGTAGACAGATTGCCGCCCAGCGTCGCGCTGCCTTCCGCCGCCAGAGACAGGGGAAACAGCCGATCTGCCGCCGTCGCGGCTTCCTGCACTGCGTACAGCGTGCAGCCGGCCTCGACAGTGATCGAGTTGTTGTCGGGATCGACGGCGCGAATGCGATTCATGCGCCGCAGGCCGATCACCACCTCACCACCTACCGGTGTGGCCCCACCACAAAGCCCTGTGTTGCCGCCTTGCGGCACGATCGCCACGTTGGCAGCGGCACAGGCGAGCACCACCGCAGCCGCCTCTTCAGTACTACTTGGTAGTGCCACGCACAACGCACTGCCTGAATAGCGCCCACGCCAATCCGTACAGTAAGGCGCTGTATCTTCAGCCGTGGCAAGCACATTGCGCTCGCCCAGCAATTTCCTCAGCTCAGTAATCAGCTCACTCATGCCGACATGGCGTGTTCAATGGCTGGCAGCATTCGTATCACGGCCGCACGCCCCTCTTCGATGGCTTCAATGCCGCGATGGTAATCCATCAGCGCCAGATGGCCGAGTCGCGGCGCCAGCATTACATCCGCCGGCTCTCCGGCCAGGCGGCTACGGGCAATACGCATCTGCATGATGTGAATGCTGGTGGTCAAGACGCCGGCCATGGATGGCAGCAATTCGCCGTTGCTCAGACGCGGCCGACTGAATGTCTTGCGTAAGCGAGCTGCCCAGCCCGGCTCCTGCTCATCGCGCAGTCGCTCCGCAGGAACCGCCGAATATCGCTTTTGGCGCAGGCTGCCGCCTACCCGGTCAGAACCCAGATCCACGGCAATCACTACATCGGCCCCCATCGCACGACACAAGGAAACCGGAACCGGATTCACCAGGCCACCATCAACCAACAGCCGCTCATCGCGCAGCATGGGTTTGAACAAACCGGGGACCGCAATCGAAGCACGCACCGCATCGGCCACCGAACCTTCACGCAGCCATTTTTCACGCCCAGTCGCCAGATCGGTAGCCACGCAGGCAAACGGTATGTCCAGCTTGGAGAAATCATGATCAACGAAATTGCGCTGAAAAAACTCGATCAGCTTTTCGCCCTTGATCAGACCGCCCGAAAAGCTTACGTCGAGCAGACTCAGTACTTCTTTCCAAGCTAGCGCCTTGACCCATTCTTCGAGCTTGTCGAGGTCGCCGTTGGCGTAAGCGGCGCCGATGAACGCGCCAATCGAACAGCCGGCGACCATGTCTGGCTTCAAGCCGGCGGCAGCCAACTCCCGGATGACGCCGATATGGGCCCAGCCGCGTGCGGCACCGCTACCGAGAACCAGGCCCAGTTTCGGCTTCATGGTGTTCTTGGATCAAGCCTGCGACAGCGCCAGCGTTGCGTAAAGATCGTGCACGTCGCAATCAATAACGCTGACCTCGGCAAACTCGCCAATCTCCAGATCATGACCGTCGGAGATATAAACAACGCCGTCGACGTCCGGTGCGTCGCCCGCCGAACGGGCGATGGCACCGTCTTCGTCGATATCGTCGACCAGCACCTGGATGCGGCGCCCAATTTTTCGTTCCAGGCGCTGCGTGGATATGTCTTCCTGATGCCGCAACAGACGAGCCTTGCGTTCATCGCGAATATTCTCTGGCAGCGCGCCGGGCAAAGCGTTTGCGCTAGCCCCCTCTACCGGCGAATAGGAAAAGGCGCCAACCCGATCAAGTTGCGCTTCGTCAAGAAAATCGAGCAACTCATTGAATTCGGCCTCAGTCTCCCCCGGAAAGCCGGCAATGAAAGTACTGCGAATGGTCAAATCCGGCACCACCTTGCGCCAGGCGGCGATGCGCTCAAGCACCTTCTCGGCGGAAGCCGGGCGTTTCATCAGCTTGAGAATTCGCTGGCTGGCATGCTGAAAGGGCACATCAAGATAGGGCAAAATTTTGCCTTCCGCCATCAGCGGAATCAGATCATCGACACTGGGATAGGGATAAACATAGTGCAACCGCACCCACAGCCCAAGCTTGCCCAGTTCGCTGCACAGTTCAAAGAGCCGGGTCTTGACTGGCCTGCCACCCCAGAACCCGGTTCGGTATTTAACGTCCACGCCATAGGCGCTGGTGTCCTGGGAGATCACCAGCAGTTCGCGCACGCCGGCTTCGGCCAGCACTTCCGCTTCACGCAGGACCTCACCTATCGGCCGCGAAACCAAATCGCCGCGCAAGGAGGGAATAATGCAAAAACTGCAACGATGATTGCAGCCTTCGGAAATCTTGAGGTAGGCGTAGTGGTCGGGCGTCAGGCGTATGCCCTGAGGCGGGACCAGATCTATGAAAGGATCATGTTCGTCCGGCGACCGGGCCGGCAGATGCAGATGCACGGCCTCCATGACTTCCGCCAGCGCATGGGGGCCGGTGACGGCCAATACTTTGGGATGAGCGGCGCGGACAATATCGTTGCCCGCCGCATCTTTCTTGGCGCCGAGGCAACCGGTGACAATGACTTTGCCGTTTTCGGCCAGGGCTTCTCCGATGGCGTCGAGCGATTCCTCAACCGCCGCGTCAATGAAACCGCAGGTATTGACCACCACCAAGTCGGCACCTTCGTAGCTGCCGGAAATCTGGTAACCCTCAACGCGCAGTCGAGTGAGAATCTGCTCCGCATCGGATGCCGCCTTGGGGCACCCCAGCGACACAAAGCCGACTGTCGGCGCCTTGGCTTTCCGTCGCGTCACGAGATAGGCTCTTGCTACTTCTCGGCCTTGTCTTCTGGCTTGACGTAGACACCGGGGAAAATCTTGCGAGTCTGTTCCTGCATGGTGTCCTGCATCTGCTGAAACATTTTCTGGCTCTGTTCGACGTATGCACCCATCATGTGTTGCATGGCAGGGCCCTGAAACTTGAGAAACTGTGCCCACAAATCCTGACTGTCGCCCTGAGGCTCGCCATACATCGTCTTGGCTTGGTCCTTGAGTTTGGCCTGAACCTCGGTGAAGGACTTGATGTTGTTCTCGATATAGTTACCCATCATGCCTTGCATCGCATTGCCGTAGAAGCGGATCATCTGCGACAACAGGTCCGCAGAGAACATCGGTGCGCCGCCCGCTTCCTCTTCGAGAATGATCTGCAACAATATGGCACGCGTCAGGTCGTCGCCCGATTTGGCATCGACAACCTGGAATTCCTCATTCGCGAGAACCAGTTCCTTGACATCGGCCAAGGTGATATAGGTACTGGTGCGCGTGTCATACAGGCGTCGATTCGGGTACTTCTTGATAAGTCGGCTCTGTGCGGCCATTTTGTCCTCCTCCAAAAAACCATTTTACTACCGGGGTGCAATATTTCGCCCGTCCCGCCGAAGCGGGCGCGGGCTATTTATGGCATCCAGGCTCGATCAGGAATAGTGCAGCCCGCCATTAATATTCAAGGTGGCACCCGTCATGTAGCCGGCCAGATCCGAAACCAGATAGGCACACAAGGCACCGATTTCCTCGGGCTTGCCCAACCTGCCCGCGGGAATCGTCGCCACGATTGAATCACGCACGTCTTGCTTGATCGCCATGACCATGTCAGTACCGATGTAGCCGGGAGCGATAGCATTGACTGTGACGCCCTTCTTGGCCACCTCTGCAGCGATTGCCCGGGTAAAGCCAAGAATGCCGGCCTTGGCCGCAGAGTAGTTGGCCTGACCGAACTGTCCCTTGATGCCATTCACCGAAGACATGTTGATGACGCGACCCCAACCCCGATCGGCCATGCCGTTCAGCACCTGATGGGTTACGTTGAACACGGAATCGAGATTGGTCGACAGCACCGCGTCCCATTGACCCTTGTCCATTTTCTTGAATACCGAATCGCGCGTGATCCCGGCGTTGTTCACCAACACGTCGATGGGGCCCAGCTCAGCCTCGATTTTCTGAACCATCGCCGCGCAGGCGTCGAGATCAGTGACATCGGCTTCAGCGACGAAAAAATCGAAGCCTTCAGCCTTTGTCTTCGCCAGCCATTCGTCCTTGGGCGCGAAGTTCGGCAGACAGTTCGCCGCGACGGTGAATCCTTGGGCAGCCAGCGCCTTGCAGATCGCTGTGCCGAGGCCACCCATCGCACCTGTAACCAACGCAATTTTCTTTGTCATGCTTGTAACTCCCTGTACGTCTATAAAATCTTTTCGGGCCGAAGATGCGCTGCAAGTCGCAGTCTTCGGCCGAGGGGATCAGTACATGTGCTGACCACCGTTAATGGAAATATTGGCGCCGGTCACAAAGGCCGCCTCTTCGGAGGATAGATAGGCCACCAGGCCCGCGACCTCTTCCGGTTTGCCGAGACGTGATTGTGGAATTTGCGGCAGAATTTTCGAATCAAGCACTTCCTGGGGAATGGCCATCACCATCTTGGTGCCGATGTAGCCCGGTGAAATGGTGTTCACCGTGACGCCCTTTTTCGCTACTTCCAGTGCCAGCGCCTTGGTGAAGCCATGCATACCGGCCTTGGCCGCAGCATAGTTGGTCTGACCGAAAGCACCCTTTTGTCCGTTCACCGACGATATGTTGATCACTCGGCCCCAGCCCCGCTCCACCATGCCATCCATTACCTGCTTGGTCATGTTGAAGGTGGAATCAAGGTTGGTATGGATCACCGCATCCCAGTCGGCCTTGGTCATTTTCTTGAAGGTCATGTCGCGAGTGATACCGGCGTTGTTCACCAAAACCTCGACCGGGCCGACATCTTTGGTCACCGAGTCGACGCAGGATTTGCAGGAGTCGAAGTCGCTCACGTCACAGGGATAGGCCTTGAAACCGTAGCCCATGTCATTCATCGTGCGCAGCCATTCCTGCGCCGTGGTGTTGGTCGGGCTGTAGGTTGTTACAACCTTGTAGCCGAGCGCCGCCAGCTTGATGCAGATTGCCTCGCCGAGACCGCCCATTCCGCCGGTTACCAGTGCAACTCTAAGCATTGTTGTTCTCCTCTGGATTATTGTTGGGTGGGGCAAATGCGTTGCCGAACCGGACGCTGCGCCCCTTGTGAGCATCCGGCGTGTTCATTATGCCTTTTCCTTAACGTAACGCCCGGGAGCCGGCTCGCCTGCCGGATAGCCCTTGCTGCCCAGACGCGCGCGCGCCGGAACCGCCTTGCCACCATGCCCCGTGAGCCACTTCGCCCAGACCGGCCACCAACTGCCCGGAACTTCGGTCGCGGCCTCAAACCATTCGTCGGGGTTGGCGGTCTGGCTGTCATTCAACCAGTAACTACGCTTGTTTTTCGCTGGCGGATTGATGACGCCCGCAATGTGCCCCGAAGCGCCCAGCACAAACGTGGTACCGCCGCCGAGCAAACTGCGCGTCAGATACGAGGACTTCCACGGCACGATGTGGTCCTCGCGGCTGGCGTAAAGGAAGGCGGGCATGTCGACGCGGCCCAGATCGGCCTTGACGCCGCACATTTCAAGTTTGCCGGGCACTCGCAGCTTGTTTTCAAGGTACATGTTGCGCAGGTACCAGGCGAGAAAAGGTCCGGGCAGATTGGTGGCGTCGGAATTCCAGTAGAGCAGATCAAAGGCCGGCGGTTTGTTGCCCTTGAGGTAGTTGCCCACCACGTATTGCCAGATCAGGTCGTTGGCGCGCAAGGCCGAGAACACCGTCGCCAGTTCGCTACCCTTCAGCAGGCCGCCCTTGCCGATACCTGCCTCCCGAGCCTGAACCGCCGCTTCGTCGATGAAGTAGCCGATCTCGCCGGTATCGGAAAAATCAAGCAGGGTGGTCAGAAGGGTGAGCGACGCAACAGGATTCTCGCCTCGAATGCGCGCCACCGACAGTGCGGAACCCAGAATGGTGCCGCCGACGCAAAAACCCAGCGCATTGATCTGTTTGACCTTGCAGATATCCTGCACCACCTTGATCGCGGTCAGCGCACCCTGCTCGATATAGTCGTCCCAGGTCAAATGTCCTTGATCGGCCTGCACATTGCGCCAGGAAACCAGAAACACCGTGTTGCCCTGTTCGACGGCGTAGCGCACCAGCGAATTTTCCGGCTGAAGATCGAGAATGTAGTACTTATTTATGCATGGCGGCACCATCAGGAAAGGCCGCTCCGACACCTTTTCGGTCTGCGGCGAATACTGGATGAGTTGCATTAGCTCATTTTCGAAGACCACCGCCCCCGGCGTCGCCGCCAGATTGCGACCGACCTCGAAGGCGCTGTCGTCGGTCATCGAGATTCTGCCCTTGTCCAGATCGCCTAGCAGGTTCTGGATGCCTTTCTGAATGCTTTTGCCTTCGGTCTCCAGCGCTTTCTTTACAAACTCCGGGTTGGTCGCCAGAAAGTTCGACGGCGCCATTGCGTCGACCATCTGCCGGGTCAGGAAACGCATGCGGTTTTTTGCCTGTCCGTCGGCCACCGGCGCTGCCTCGGCCATACGATTCATGTATTCCGAATTGATCAAGTAAGACTGGCGCAGATAGTCGTATACCGGGCTCTCGGCCCAGGCGGGGTGATCGAAGCGCTTGTCGCCGCGTGTTGGATTTGCCACTTGCGACGCCGGTTGATCCGCTGCCTTGCCCAGCATGCTTTGCCAAAGCTCTGCGTGCCGTCCCATCCATTCCTGTTGCAGGCTCTTGAGTGCCTCGGAATCCGTGTTGAATCCCGTGCTTTCGCCACCCGGCAGTGTTGCGGAGAGATTTTTCTGTTGTTCCGCGAGGAACTGGCTAAAACCCTGCGACATTGCGCTTCCCGCTTGAAACATGGCTTGTAACGCGGCATTCTGATCGGGGGAGGACGACATCCAAGGCTCCAAATATGTCTTCGGCTCAAGCTAACTCGGGCGCTGCAAGAGCGAGCTTGGCGGACGATTTAAACGACCAATATTTTGCACTGCACAATAAGTACTGTCAAGGCAAACGGAACATGGGTGGGCAGATGCAAAGCCCGGCTTCAAACACACCAAACCAACCGGAACCATAGTCCGAAATTATGGGAGGCAGCCATTAGAAGCTGCATCTCCGTAAAATCGGCTCATGTATGTAATCGCGATCGGGTGGCTGTATGTCACCTTGCTGATGGCCGCCACCGAAACGTCGATCACCGCCGGGGTGCTCACTTTTCTGTTCTATGGCCTTGCGCCGCTTGCATTGCTGCTGTGGCTGATGGGAACGCCACAGCGAAGACGAAATCGTCTATCCCGCGAAGTAATCGACGACGTGATGAGCGAGGACAATGGTTCCGATACCCGCCCCGATCAGTAGTACTTGTTGCACCGTGGCACGAAGTTCTGTGCGCTTGTGCAGCCCCGGTATCAGATCGGCTACCGCAACATAGATCATGCTCGCCGCCGCCAGTGCCAGCAGAACCGGCACGGCACTTTGGACCTGACCCAGAGCCACATAGGCCAGCAATGCGCCGACCATGGTGGCCAGACTGGATAGCAGATTGAAGGCCAGCGCACGCCTCTTGCTATAACCCGAGTGCAGCAAGATGACGAAGTCACCCACCTCCTGCGGAATCTCATGCGCGATCATCGCCACCGCAGTAATGATGCCGAGGCGCACATCTTCCATAAAGGCGGCGGCGATCAGAACGCCATCGACAAAGTTGTGAAAGGTGTCGCCGACCAGAATCATCAGCCCGCTACGGCCGTGATCATGCTCATGTCCGTGGCTGTGGACCAATGGCTCGTGACCTTCGCAGGCCTCAATATGGCAATGACGCCACAGCACCAGCTTCTCCATGACGAAGAAAGCCAAAATGCCGCCCAGCACTGTCGCGGTAGTGGTCGACGCATCGCCGCTGGCGGTGATGGCATGGGGTAGCACTTCGAGAAAAGACGCGCCGAGCAATGCTCCAATGGCATAACTTACCAGCAAGGACACCCATTGCGTGTTGGCTTTTAGTGCGAATGCAGCAGCTGCGACGACGCTGAGCGCGCCGCCAGCCAGAGACATGACGATGATCCAGGAAAGTACGGACATGGGCGCGGGATTATAGGCTGCCGGTCTTTATTCCAACCAGATCAGGCTGGCCATGCGTCCGGTCACACCATCACGACGGTATGAAAAGAAGCGCTCCGTGTCGGCAACCGTGGAAAAGTTATGCGTAGCGGCATCCACTCGAACGGCGCTGGTGGTACGGCGAATACCCAAGGCCTGCAGCCGCTGGCGTGCCAGCTCGTAGATATCGCACAGCCACTTGCCATCGACAGCGGCCACAAATGCGCCAGCGGCCTGCGGGTCTTTGGCGACAAAAACATCGCGCACATCGCTTCCGACTTCAAACGCTTGCGACCCGATCGCCGGGCCAAGCCATGCCATGAGACTCTCGCCCGGCGCACCCATGGCCGCCACCGCCGACTCGATGACACCTGCCGCCAATCCGCGCCAACCGGCATGCACAACACCTACCACGCTGGCCGCATCATCGCACAGCAGCACCGGCAGGCAGTCCGCAGTGAGCACTGCGCACACAACGCCGCGTTGCCGCGTTATGGCGGCATCGGCTTCAACACCGACCGCCGAATTTGCCGCATCCACGCAGTGAGTGCCATGCACCTGGGTCAGCCAAAATGGTTCGGCAGGCAGTGCTCGACGTAGCTGCGCCCGATTCTCTGCCACCGCAATTGGCTCATCGCCGACATGCGTGCCGAGATTGAAGCTTTTCCAGGGCCCGCGACTAACACCGCCCTGCCGCGTCGTCGATAACGTACGTACTCCCCGCGGCGCCGGCCAATCCGGCACAAGATGTTCAGTCATTCCGGTTCATCAGCCCGCAAGGTATCGAGCAATTGTGAAAAATCGGCCGGCAAAGGCGATTCCCATTCCATTTCAGTATCGTCCGTCGGGTGCATCAAGGCCAGTTGCCAGGCATGCAAGGCCTGGCGCGGAAAGCTGTCCAGCCGAACATCGCCGCTCTTGTTGCGCCCATACACAGCGTCACCGACCAGCGTGTGCTTGATCGACGCCAGATGCACACGAATCTGGTGTGTGCGCCCGGTTTCCAGCCGGCACTCGAGCAGCGTGGCCTTGGCGAAGCGCTCAAGAATCCTGTAGTGCGTGCGCGCCTCCTTGCCACCAGCCCGCACAATGGCCATTTTGGTGCGCTGCACGGCATGGCGCCCGACAGGGGCATCAACCACTCCGTCACGGGTCACCGTACCCAGTGCCAACGCCAGATACAGTCGCCGTACCGATCGCGCCTGCATCTGGCGTACCAGATCGGTCTGCGCAATCAGCGTGCGGGCAACAACCAGCAACCCACTGGTGTCCTTGTCCAGCCGATGCACGATTCCGGCGCGCGGTATCGCCGCCAGCTCCGGTGCGTGATGCAGCAATGCGTTCAGCATGGTGCCGGTAGGATTGCCGTTGCCCGGATGCACCACCAGCCCGGCCGGCTTGTCGATGACGATCAACTGCTCGTCCTCGAACACCACCTTGAGTGCAATATCCTCGGCCGCGTTCTCGAAACTCGGCGCTAGCGATACGGCGTCACCGGCTGCGAAGTCAATACGTTCGCCGCCATACACTTTGCGTTTGGACTCGGCCGCGCCGCCATCGAGCTGGATTAATCCCTGTTTGAGCCAGCCCTGCAATCGACTGCGCGAGTGTTCTGGAAACAGCTTGGCCAGGGTCGCGTCGAGCCGCCATCCGGCGCATTCCATGGGGACCGCCAAGCGCAAGGACGCGCTGGGGCTTCGGCTATAATCTGACGGAAATTCAAGCGAGGTTTTCACCATGCGTAGTTTAGCGGCATTCCTGCGGGCGCTCGCCCCAATTGCAGTCATTGGCGCCATATTTGGCACGAGCCTACTCGGCGGTTGCAGTTTCTTGCCGGATCAGATCGACGAAACCGCTGGCTGGTCAGCCAACAAGCTCTACAGCGAAGCCAAGAACAATATGGCAGAAGGCGGCTACGAACAGGCGATCAAGTTTTTTGAAAAGCTTGAAGCCCGCTACCCGTATGGTCGCTACGCGCAGCAGGCGCAGCTTGAAGTCGCTTACGCCTATTACCGCCAGAACGAAATCGCCAACGCCATTGCCGCCTGCGACCGTTTCATCCGCCTGCACCCCAACCATCCCAACGTCGACTACGCCTACTATTTAAAGGGGCTGACCAATTTCAACGAGGACCTTGGGCTGTTGGGCTATGTCAGCTTGCAGGATCTCACCGAGCGCGATCCCAAGGCGGCGCGGGATAGCTTCGATGCCTTCAAGGTGCTTGTTACCAAATATCCCGAAAGCCGCTATACGCCCGACGCCACCGCCCGCATGAATTATCTGGTCAATGCCCTAGCCTCGCATGAAGTGCATGTGGCGCGTTACTACATGAAACGTGAGGCTTTTGTCGCCGCCCTCAATCGCGCGCAGACCGCGGTCAAAACCTATCCGGACGCACCCGCCAACGAAGAGGCCCTATTCATCATGGTCAAGGCCTACGATCATATGGGTATGAACGATCTGCGCGACGATACTGAGCGGGTGATGCGCAAGAATTTCCCCAGCAGCGAGTACTACGTACGCGGCCTCAATCGCACCGAACCCTGGTGGAGGCTCTGGTAATCGCTAGCGACTCACGTCTTTGCCCTGCATGGGCGAAGTTCAAAATCTTCACCACGGAGAACACGGAGTACACAGAGAAAAACGCACTTAGCGTTGCCTTGCACTCTCCGTGCCCTCCGTGTTCTCCGTGGTGATCGCTTTTTCGGCTCGTCCGATTTAGGAGAACTCCTCATGTCTGTCGACATCCAGTCGCCATCCCTTTGTATCGGCATCGTCGGCACCGGCGCCATGGGCCGCGGCATCGCCCAAATCGCGGCGCAGGCGGCCATCCGCGTATTGATGTTCGACGCCTTGCACGGCGCTGCCAGCAACGCGCGCGAAACCGTGGTGGCTACCCTGGGCAAACTGACCGACAAAGGCAAAATCTCAGCTGAAGCATTGAACGCTGCCACTGCCAAGCTGGAAGTTGTGCGCACGCTTGAAGAACTGGCTTCGGCGCAGATCGTGATCGAAGCGATTGTCGAAAATCTCGATGTCAAGAAAACCCTGTTCCAGCAACTTGAAGACATCATCGATGCCGATTGCATTCTTGCGACCAACACCTCGTCACTGTCCGTGACCTCGATCGCTGCTGGCTGCAAACGACCCGAACGGGTTTGCGGTTTTCATTTCTTCAACCCGGTACCGCTGATGAAGATCGTCGAAGTCATCGACGGCCTGCTGACAGCGCCCGCCGTCTCCGCTGCGCTACTGGCGCTGGGGCAGCGCATGGGCCATACGGCGGTGCAGGCGCGCGACACGCCGGGCTTCATCGTCAATCATGCCGGGCGCGGTTACGTTACCGAGGCGCTGCGTATTCTTGGCGAAGGCATCTGCGATTTTCCCGACATCGACCGCATCATGCGCGAGACCTGTGGATTTCGCATGGGGCCTTTTGAACTTCTCGACCTAACCGGCCTCGACGTTTCGCAGCCGGTAATGGAGTCGATTTACCACCAGTACTACCAGGAACCGCGCTATCGCCCCTCGGCCCTTGCCGCGCAGCGACTGGCCGGTGGCGTGCTGGGGCGCAAGACCGGGCGCGGCTTTTACACCTACACCAATGGCACCGCCGAGCCGATGCCAGTGGCCAGCGTACCCACAACCAAACCCGCCAGCGTTTGGATCAGTCAGACCCATCCGGAATGGGCCGAGGTGTTGCGAGAAATTGCCGCAAAAGCCGGTGTCGCTGTCGAGCAGGAACCTATGCCGAACGACACATGCTTGTGCATCGTTACCCCCCTGGGCTCCGACGCCACCACCAGTTGCGTGATGCAAGGCCTGGATCCGGCGCGCACCATTGCCATTGATTGCCTGTTCGGCATTGCTGCCGGAAAACCGGCGCGGCGCAGCCTGATGACTACGCCGCTAACCACCGCCACCATGCGCGATGCCGCCCATGCCCTGTTCGCTGCCGACGGCAGCGATGTCAGCGTAATGCACGACAGTGCCGGTTTCGTAGCCCAACGCATTATTGCCTGCGTGGTGAATATTGGCTGCGACATCGCCCAGCAGCGCGTCGCCCAACCGGTCGACATCGACCGCGCGGTCACGCTTGGCCTGGCCTACCCAAAGGGCCCGCTGGCGTTCGGCGACGCGCTGGGCGCAAAAAATGTGCTTGATGTGCTCGAAGCCATGCAGGCCTTTTACGGCGACCCGCGCTACCGCCCCAGCCCCTGGCTCAAGCGCCGTGCCCTGCTTGGCGTTTCGCTGCTCACCGAGGAAAGCTGAGCGTGAAGAATCCTTCGGAGCTTGACGCATTCCGCCTGCGCCACAGCCTGCGCGTACGCTGGGCTGAAGTCGATCCGCAGAACATTGTCTTCAACGGTCACTACCTGACCTACTTCGACATTGGCATCACCGAATACTGGCGCGCCATCGGCCTGCCCTATCCGGATGGCATCGCCGGTACTGGTGGCGACCTGTTCGCTGTTAGAAGCGTGATCAACTATCACGCCTCGGCGCATTTCGACGAGATTCTGGAAATCACCGTGCGCGCCGCCAAGCTCGGCAATTCGAGCATGACATTCGAGATGGGCATCTTCCGCGACGGCGAACGGCTGATCAGCGGCGAGATGGTCTATGTCAACGCCGACCCGGAAAGTAAAACTTCACGCCCCCTGCCGGAAAAACTGCGCACGGCGATCGAGGTTTACGAGGTCGCCGATACTGCCGCCTGAGTCGCAAGCGCGGCACAATTAGTGGGCGCGGCACTGACCGGACATGCTGGGTGCGTGGCCACTGCAAGGCATCGGCCACGAGGCCGGTCACAAACGAATCGGGTACTATTCAGCGCATGCCCACGGGGGCTGGAGGATCGATCGCAGCGACCCGATCATCATCCCCACCAGACCCCGGGTGAAATCGTAGACGCGTCGAATCAGAGTCGATAGCGGCACCCGATCCGGGGCGCCAGAGACAGGATATTCAGAAGGATCAGATTCCATGCAGAGCCAACGCGCAGCCCGCCTGATGGCAATCATCGATACGCTGGAGCTCGGCTTGGTCGAGCGCCGGCAGAGCGTCAGGTTGTGCCTGCTGGCCGCGCTGGCCGGCGAACACACGCTGCTGATCGGGCCGCCGGGCACGGCCAAGAGCGAACTGGCGCGGCGCCTGCATACGGTGTTTCGCGATGCCCGCTATTTCGAGCGTTTGCTGACGCGATTTTCGGTACCCGAAGAACTCTTCGGCCCGCTGTCGATCAAGGCGCTCGAGGAAGACCGCTACGAGCGCCACACTGCGGGCTTTCTGCCCGATGCCTCGATCGCCTTCATCGACGAAGTCTTCAAGGCCAACAGCGCAATTCTCAACGCCTTGCTGACCCTGCTCAATGAGCGCGAATTCGATAACGGCGCCGGCCGCCAGCACTGCCCTCTGATCAGCGTGGTGGGCGCCACCAACGAAGTGCCGGAAGACGAAATCGCCGAGGCTTTCTTCGATCGCTTTCTGGTGCGCCTGCCGGTCGCGCCGGTCAGCAGCGAAGGCTTCGGCGCCCTGCTCGAGGCTGGCCGCGCCCGTGACTGGATGCCGCCCGGCGCCGAACTGGCGCTAGATGCCGACGATCTCGCCGGCCTCGTCAAAGACGCCGTTGCAGTCGAAGTAGCACCCGCTTTCATCGCGCTGCTGGCCGAATTGCGCCTGCACTTCGCAACGCTGCCGATCCATGTCTCGGATCGACGCTGGGTGAAAATCGTCTGGCTGTTGCGCGTTGCAGCGGCGAGTGAAAACCGCAAAGAACTGGCTCTGTGGGATTTGCTGCTGCTGCCCTGGCTGACCGGGCCCGACGCAACGCGCCAGGCCACGGTGGCGGACTGGCTGGCAGCCCGACTCGGCGTGCGCGAGGCTTTTTCCCCAGCGCGCCTGACGCGAGTGGTCGAAGCCTTCGAAGGCCAGCTCAATGCCGAACAAAAAGCCAACGACCTCGATTACGACGAATCGGGGCGCCTGAAATTCTCGACCGCCGACAAGTCCACCGAGTTGGCCGGTGAAGTGGGCGACGCCAAAGGCGGCGCCGCAGCCTTGCGCATGAGCTACAGCCGCCGTCGGCGCTACGGCGAAACCCACATCGGCGCACGCTTGCGGCAAATCGATTCGCTACTCGAACGCATCGCCGTCTATTCCAGGGAAATAGCCCGTCTGCGCGAGCAACTTGATGTCTTTGCCGAGCAAAGCCTGTGGCTGAATCAGAGCCTGACCACCCGTGCCGGCATCAATCTGACGGCGACCGCAGTGGCGATCGACGAGCTTGCCGCACGCGCCCGCATAGCGCGCCAGGGATTCATCGATCTGCCGCGCCTGGAACAGGACGACGGCGCAATACCGGAGCCGGTCCTCCACGAAACGCTCGACGCCGCGTGAATGCCCCGACGCCCGCTGCTCCACCCGTAGCGCTGCCCAAGCCGCTGCTGTTCGCCGCGGAAGAACGGCGCCTGGCCGACCTCGATGAACTGGCGCGCTCGGCCTGGCTGGGCGGCCTGACCCATTCGCAAGGCAGCCTCGAATCGCGCCTCGGCGCGCTGAAGGATTTGCGCCGGAAGCTGCTGATCGGTGAGGCACCGGCACCGGAAAACTGGCACTGGCCGCCGGCACCGATTGCCGAAGCGCTCGGCGCGGCGATTGCCAGACTCGGCCTCGCCGGCTATTGCCGCGACCAGCAGGAACTGACCGACACGGTGCTGATGAGCATTCTTTTTCATCTTGATTTCATCGTCGATTTTGTCGATCGCGGCGCCAGCGAAACGGCAGCGCTGGGTATGGCCATCGAGGCCTTTGTCGCCGACTGGCAGGCACACTGCAGCGAGATCGACGAATTGGTTGAAGTCTTCGGCTTGGTGCCCGACGACATGAAGCACCAGCAGTGGGACCAGCTTCGCGGCCTGCTGCATTCCTCGGGATGGCAGGAGGTGCTGCGCATCCGCCGCCTGCTGGCAAGCCTGCGCGAACTGAGCAAGATCATTCGCGAACTGGGCCGCTCGCGACCGACCGAGGACGTCGCCGAAAACAGCCAGGCGCTGGTTGAAGTGATCGACCAGGCCATCGCCCAACGCGCCGAGGCGAAGAGTGTGCGCGTACCCGACATGCCCGGCGAAACGCGCGGCATACACCGTGCCGACCGCATCGCGCGCATGTTGCCGGCTGAATCCATGCTGCTCGGCCATCCGCGACTGCGCCTGGTCTGGCACGCGCGACGCGCCGAACGCACCCTGCTGTGCTACGAGGATGACGATCACCTGACCGAAGTCCGGCTGCACTCGGCCCCGGTGCAGCAACCGCGCCCCGGCCTGCAGCCGGCCAAGCGACTGGAACAAGGGCCGATCCTGGTGTGCGTCGACACCTCCGGTTCGATGCAGGGTGGCGCCGAGGCAGTGGCCAAGGCTGTGGTGCTGGAAGCCATGCGTACGGCGCATTCCCAGCAGCGGCCCTGCCATGTCTTCGCTTTCGGCGGGCCCGACGAGCTACTCGAAATGCAACTTGGCGTCGACCGCGCCGGCATCACCGAGCTGACGCATTTTCTCGGCCAGGGCTTTCGCGGCGGCACCGACATCTGCGGCCCCCTGGAACGCGTTATCGCCAAGCTCGAGGACGAACGCTGGCAACAGGCCGACCTGCTGATCGCCACCGACGGTGAGTTCGGCGCCACGCCAGAGGTTGTTGCCCGCCTCAACCGGGTAAAGCGCGAACTGGGCCTGCGCGTGCAGGGCGTGCTGATCGCCGACCGGGAAACCGTCGGCCTGCTCGAAATCGCCGACAGCATTTATCCGGTGCGCGACTGGCGTCGCTACGGCGGTTCAAATGTTGAATCGCCGATTCATTCGCATCGGCTCACGGCCCTGTACTTTCCCGGCGCCTTGCGCAATGCCGCCAACCAGCAGGCGACGGTTTCGGGCGCGGCGGCTTCCGCCGCATTGCGTCAGGGCAAGCAGCGGCACGATCCCTCCGCCGAAACCGGGGAGCAGCCCGATTGAGCTTCGCTGCCGACTACCTTGCACAACTCGAAGTCTATGCCGCGCGCTGCCCGCTGCCGCGCGTGCGCGCCCTGCATCTGCCGCCCGCACGCGCCGAATGCGGCGGGCCGGACAGTGCAGGCAAGGGCGAATTCTGCGCGCTGGAACTGGACGACGGTTCGCTCGGCCTGTCCTATGTGCTGCTCGACGACACGCTCGAACGCCTGCGCGACGACGGTGGGCGCCTGGAGCTTGCCGGCGCCGACGCGCTGGCCCTGACTCGCCGTTACGCCAGCGCCGACTTTTCCGCGAAAACCCTGGGTTTCGCCGCGGCCAATGCGCTGACCCGCAGTCTGTTCGAGCGCGCTGGATTCCGTCCCGACAACAGCACCGACTCGATCGGCCAGATGAATCCAGCCGCAGGCGAGCAGATCGGCATGATCGGCCTGTTCCGGCCGCTGCTGGGTCGCATCCTGCAAAGCGGTGCGAAACTCACCGTGGTGGAACTCAAAGCGGAACTGGCCGGCGCAGCCGAGGGCTATCGCGTCACGCTCGATGCCAATGAGCTCGCCGCCTGCAGCAAAGTGCTGTCGACCAGTACCCTGCTGCTCAACAACACCCTGGAGCGGATGCTCGACTGCTGCCGCAATGCGCGCTGGTTCGCCATGGTCGGCCCCAGCGCCGGCTGCCTGCCCGACGCGCTGTTCGCGCGCGGTGTCACTCTGCTTGGCGGCAACTGGGTGCGCGACAGCGCCGGCTTTGTCGACGCGCTCGAGCGCGGCGCGGCGACCAGCACATTCGCCGACAAATTCGCGCTGACTCAGGACAACTACCCGGGCTTCGAGCGCCTGCTGGCCCGCGCCTGCGATCGCGAAATGGAGCGCTAGCTTTCCGTCATCCGGGCCCGCAGCCAGCGGCCGATATCGTGGATCTCTTCCAGACACACCGAATGCGGCATTGGATAGTCATGCCACTCGATCGAATAACCGAGCGCTCCGAGAAAATCCCTGGCGGCAAGCCCCAGTTCCGGCGACACCACCTCGTCATCGCTGCCATGCGCCGCAAAAATCGGCACGGCACGATTGGCCTCGGTCGCTTCCGCTTCTATCATGGCCGCAGAGGGGATGTAGGTCGACATCGCGATGACGCCGGCCAGCGGCTCGGCATGAGTCAGCGCCGTGGTGTAAGCCACCGCCCCGCCTTGCGAAAACCCGGCCACAAAAATACGGGCGCAAGGCACGCCGCGCTGATTCTCGCGCTCGATCAGACGCCGGATCGCCAAACGCGATTTGACGATACCTGCCTCATCAACCGTGCGGCTGCTGCTGTCCAGCGAAATGATGTCATACCAGGCCGGCATCACATATCCACCATTGCAGGTCACCGGAATCTGCGGCGCGTGCGGGAAAATGAAGCGCACTGCGGGGCCGCCATCCAGCCCCAGTTCGGGCACCACCGGCTCGAAGTCCGAGCCATCCGCGCCCAAGCCGTGCATCCAGATCACTGAATACCGCGGGTTTGCGCCGGTCTCCACTTCAATTGCGTCGAGTAATTCTTCCACTGTGTACTCCCGTTGTGTCTTGATCTCGCGTCAGGGTTTCGGCCTGGTCGGGCGCGCTGCAGCCGCATGCCGCCGTCAATCACATGCCACGCGATTACCCAATGAACTGGCAGGATACCGGAGCCGGGTCGGTCGCAGCTTGATTGTATTGGTCTGTGATGGATTGCCGAAATGACGAACTTTGGCTTGACCAGCTTTCCCTAGGATTGGGCGAGGCTCGCCGATTCGTCGCACACCACCCGGTTCCGTCCGCCTGCCTTGGCCTGATACATCGCCGCATCGGCCCGCTTCAGCAAATCCTCGATATCTGTTGAACCGTTTGAAACGCCAAAACTCGCGGTAATTTGAAACATCTCATCGTCAAATGAAACTGGCGTATTTGCAATCTGCTCACGGATGTTTTCCGCAATCTATCGCGCATCCTCCAACCCGGCGCCAGCAAGCAGAACCACGAACTCCTCCCCGCCCAGGCGGCAGCAGATATCCGTCTCGCGCTGGCTTTCCAGCAGCAGGCGCGACAGATGCTGAAGCGCCACATCGCCAGCGGCGTGGCTGCGTTTATCGTTAATCTGTTTGAAGTGATCGATATCGATCATGATCATGGCCACCGGGTCGCCCCGACGACGGCACTGCTTAAGGATTGAATCGCCCAGCTCGCTGAACGCCCGGCGGTTGTTCAGGCCCGTTAACACATCGGTGCGCGCCAACTGTTCGGCAGCCGCCTTCGCCTGTTCCAGTTCGTATGACAACCTGAAACTGCGATGCAGAAAACCGGCAAGCACGCGCGTGCTGCGCAGCACCGCCAGCACGTAGACGCAGCCGGCCATTGCCATCCCCACTCCTGCCGTCTGGCCCTGCCAGAATAGCCAGAGTGTGGCCGGCATCATGATCGCCACCAGCGCGAAGGCAACGGGCTTCGGTCGTGCCGCGTGGATCTGGGCGGCGCCATTCGCGATGCCCATCAAAAAAAAGAAGATCACCGCCTGATACAACTCGGAATCCACCGGCATCATCAACATACCGCCGATGCCCCATGCGGATGCCACCATCGCAACCGACCAGATAAAGGGCCGCTCCCAGCGCAAGATACCCAGACCGACCGGATTGCTTTGTGCAAACAACAAGACAATCAACACACGAAACAATGACACCAGCACGACGGTTGAAAGCCATCCGATCAGAAGCGGATGCCCTGTCTGATCCCAGAGCAGGTGGCACAACAAGCCCGCTACCAGCATGCTGATGATTATCCCCGGCAGAGCCTGACGATAAAGCACCTCGATCTGCCCGGCTCGCACCAGCAAATCGATGTCGTGATCAGTATCCAAAACTGGTTCTACCGGCACTTGGGCCTCAACATGCAAACGAAGGGCGTTCCATACTATCAGTCCCTCCGAATTGAGGCTCTCCAGGACCATTCGAGGTCGACCCGACGAATGATCTCCGACCCGCCAGAAAAAAGAAAAGCGCGTGGGAATCTCTATCGCCGTATCGCCAGCGCCGAGTTTCTACTCGAGCGCGGTGGAACTGCTCGGCGCTAGCGCTTTACTTCGAAGCGTTCACCACCGTGATCTGGTCGTTCAGAGTCCAGTAGTCGTAGAGGTAGCCGACGCCGAGCAAGCCGAAGGTACACAGATAGAGGATGCCGGTGAGCCACTTTCCCATGTACATCCTGTGAATCCCGAAGAAGCCAAGAAAGGTCAGCAGAATCCAGGCCACGGAATAATCAACCTTGCCCGCGCGGAATCTCAGATCGGCCTGGCGATCCATGGACGAAATCAGGAACAGGTCGATCAACCAGCCAATACCCAACAGACCCAGCGTGAAGAACCAGAGGGTTCCCGTTACCGGTTTTCCGTAATAGAAGCGATGCGCGCCGGTGAAGCCAAAGATCCAGAGAATGTAACCGATCGTCTTTGAATGGGTATCGCCTGCCTGTGTCATCGCCTGCCTCCGTGCTTGGCCGATGTCGAATGAGCATCGACTACACATAGATAGTGTCGCTAAAACGGAATGCAAGCAAAACTCTGGATGTGGCGTTTTTGCATATTCCCTGCCTGGAACAAATCTCCTCCGCTCAAATGCTTCTAGCGTTGTTGAACAGCCTTATTAATATGCACCCGATGCCTGCACGCCGTCTCGCCAGCGCCGACTTTTTGGCAGGTGCGCAAGGCGAGGCTGGTTTGGTAGCGGTTCGTCGTCCTGAGCGGACGTTGATGCTAGCCAGCAAGGGTTTCCGCTTTCGGCCAGAGAGCGCCCGGGTCAATCAATCCGCCGTATCACCAGCGCCGACTTTTAAGCGACACCGCGCCGGATAGCCAGCCTCAGTTGCCCCGCTGCCGCCGCGCCTCGAACAGACAGATGCCGGCGGAGACCGAGACGTTGAGGCTTTCGACGCTGCCGTGCATTGGGATCTTCGCCAGCTCGTCACAGGTCTCGCGGGTCAGGCGGCGCATGCCGTCACCTTCTGCGCCGAGCACCCAGGCGCAGGGACCTTTCTGGTCGATGGCGAAAATTTCTTTCTGTGCTTCGCCGGCCGCACCGATGACCCAGACGCCGCGCTCCTGCATTTCGCGCAAGCTGCGCGCGAGGTTGGTGACGACAATGTAGGGCACGGTGTCGGCGGCGCCGCTGGCGACTTTGATTGCCGTGGCGTTGAGACCACAGGCTTTGTCCTTGGGCGCGATCACTGCGTGTGCGCCAGCGGCGTCGGCGACGCGCAGGCAGGCACCGAGATTGTGCGGGTCGGTAATGCCGTCGAGCACCAGTAGCAGTGCGTTTTCTGTCAGCCCTTCGAGCACATCGTCGAGCGTAACGTGTTTGGCCTGCGCCGCTACTCGCGCCACCACGCCCTGGTGCTGGCTGCCGGCGGCAAGACCGTCGAGACGCTTGGCGTCGGAGGTGATGACGCGCACACCGTGAGCCTCGGCCAGCTTCAGCAGGTCGCGCATGCGGCCGTCCTGGCGGCCTTCGGCGACGGTGATTTCCTTGACGTCGTCGGCGGCGTGGCGCAGCTTGGCGGTAATGGCGTGAAAGCCGTGGATCAGTCGGGTGTCAGTCATTTTCTGCGTCTTTCAGAATTCGTACTTCGCGCTGCGGGAATGGGATCGAGATGCCTTCTTGCTTGAAGCCGTTCCAGATAGCCAGGTTGATCGCGGAGCGCAGCCGGCCCAGGCCCTGCTCGGGATCAGATACCCAGAAGCGCATTTCAAGGTTGATGCCGGAATCGGCAAATTCCTTGAGCAGCACCACCGGCGCCGGTTCAGCGATCACGCGCGGTTGCGCTTGGGCCGCCTCTCTCATGACGGCCATGGCGCGATCCAGATTGCTGTCGTAACTGACCTGCACCGGCAGCGCCACACGCACCTGCGGGTCGCTGTGGGTTTCGTTGAGCACCACCGAGCTCACCAGCATTTCGTTGGGCACCAGGGCCTCGATGCCGGTGCGGTTTTTCACCACGGTGTAGCGCGTGGTGATGCGTATCACCTCGCCACGATCGCCGCCCACGGTAATCATGTTGCCGATGCGAATGGAATTGTCGAGCAGGATGATGAAGCCCGAGACATAGTTGCTGGCAATTTTTTGCAGGCCAAAGCCGAGGCCGACGCCGAGCGCGCCGCCAAATACCGACAAGGTGGTGAGGTCGATACCGACCATGGGCAGGCCGATCAGCACAGCCAGAAACAGCAGCAAGGCCTTGGCCAGGCGCGCCACTACGATCCTCACATTGCGGTCCAGCGCAGCCGCTTCGTTGAGCCGCCGCTCGAGAATATTACTCAACCACAGGGCGGCGAGCACCGTGACCAGAATCGTGGCGATACCTTGCAGCACGTTCCACAGCGTCAGTTCCTGCTTGCCGACAGGAAAGCGGACGGATTCCAGCGCACCTATGACTGCCGGTAGCAATCCACTGATATGGAGTACGAAGACACCCCAGACCAGCATCGCGAAGATGCGCTCGAAGCGGGCCAGCCAAGTGGCGCCGACGAAGCTGTAGCGCAGCACGTAGAACACGATCCGGATCAGAACCAATGAAGACAGCAACGGCAAGGCCAGCGAGAACAGGCTGACATGCATCCAGGGATTGACCAGCGCGCGCACCAGCAGCACCAGCACCAGCGCCAGCACTGGAAATGCGATACGCATCAAGCCGCCACGCCCCAGTTCCCATGCCTTGCCAGCCCCGGACTGACGCCGGATCAGCAGACGCTCGCCAAGTATCGCCAGCAGCAGGCAGGTGCCCAGCGCCAGCACCTGCCAGATTAGATCGGGCTGGCTGAAATCGAAAATAATCTCGCGCCAGAGCCATGCGAATTCGGTCTCGCTCATCTCACACTCATGTTTATGTCATTGCAGTCCATCAATTTTCGTCGCTCCGTCCCGATGCCGCTGCCAGTTGTCCAGATAGCTTCGCAGCAAAGCCGGATTGCCGCGCAGGATCAACAGATTCTCGGCATTGCGCGCCTGGGCCGACCACGTGTAGTTGTAGCTGCCGGTGATGACGCTTCCATGCGCGGCCAGGGCATCAATCAAGATTACCTTATTGTGGGCCGAGGCGTAGCGGGTTTCCCGCCAGACCGGGATGCCACTGGCTGCAAGTTTGGGGATTTGCGAATTTTTGCCCTTTCTTTCCTGCTCGCTATCGGCCAGCACTTCGACCGCCACGCCACGCGCCTGGGCATTCAGCAGCGCCTGGGCAATCGGACGACTGGTGATCAAAAACGCCTGTACATGGACGCTTTGCCGGGCCTCGTCCAGCGCGCGGATGATGGCACCTTCGGCGTCGTCCCAGGGTGTGAACAATACTTCGACGGTTCCTGTTGCTGGCAGCGGTGCGGCGCCGGCGAGCGCTGCCCACCAACACAAGCACAGCGTCACCAGCAACTGCTTCATTTCGCCCGTTCCAGCACCGCGGCGTAGAAGGCGTCGGTGCCATGCTGCTGCGGTGACAGGCGCATGTCTTCGCCGCAGTCGATGACAATGCCTTGCGCCGCCAGCACCTCCTGCGCCGACAGACGAAGAAAGTCGGCATGACTGTCGAGAAATGCGCCGACGATGGCTTCATTTTCTTCGGCAAGAATGCTGCAGGTCGCATACACCAAGCGCCCCCCGGGGCGCACCAACTTGGCCGCCGCGGCGAGAATGGCGGCCTGCTTCGCTGTAAGCGCGGCGACGTTTTGCTCTGTTTGTCTCCATTTCAGATCAGGGTTGCGGCGCAAGGTGCCCAAACCGGAACATGGCGCATCGACCATCACGCGATCGGCCTTGCCAGACAGACGTTTGACCCGGGTGTCGTTTTCTCCCGAGAGGCAGGCCGGATGCACATTCGACAACCCTGCTCGCGCCGCGCGCGGCTTGAGTTTAGCCAGCCGTTTGTCGGATACGTCAAAGGCGTACAAACGCCCAGTCGAGCGCATCAGCGCGCCGAGCATCAAGGTCTTGCCGCCCGCGCCGGCACAAAAATCGACCACCATCTCGCCGCGTTTGGGTGCGAGCAGATAGCCCAGCAGTTGCGAGCCTTCGTCCTGTACCTCAAAGCTGCCGTCAAGAAAGGCCGGGTGCTTCAGCAGATAAGGCTTGGTTTTCAGTCGCAGGCCCAGCGGCGAATACAGGCCGGGGGTGGCGACAATGCCATCAGCGGCAAGGCGCTTGATCACGACATCGGACTGTGCCTTCAGCGAGTTAACACGCAGATCCAGCGGTGCCGGCGTATTCAGTGCACGCGCCAGCCCCAGCAGATCTTCGGGCGACATGCGCGGCGCCAGACGTTCCACCAGCCAGTCGGGAAAATCCAGTTGCTCGGCCAGCGTCAATTCCGGTTCTGGCTGGCGACGTATTTCGGCCAGCCATTCGGCTTCGCCGGGCAGCAAAGCTCCTTCCAACTGGCGCTGCGACATGCCTCGCACACGAGACAGGGAGAGCAACACCAGTTCCCGCGGCGAAATGCGGCGCGGCGCCGCGACTTTCGGTGGGCGTTTCGGCGTGGCACCGGGTGCCAGAAAGGCAGGCTCAAGATTCGGCCCGCAGGCGGCCAGCCGCTCCAACAGGCGCTTGCGGCGCAGTACAGCGTAGGCCGTTTCCGTAATGAATGCGCGGTCCTTGCCGCCACTTTTACGCGCCCGGAAGAAGGTTGCCAAGGCAACATCGGCTGGCTGCACGAATGTCAGCAACTGGGCTGTGGCTGCTACGGCCGCATTCAACAGATCAGCCGCCAGACCGTCGGCATCCGCAGGCTCTCCAGCGCCGTGCGCTCCGCCTCTGGCGGTGGCTTCATGACGTCGCCCGCGATGTGGGGTCGCCCGCGGCTTCTTGTTGCGGGTCGGGGGCTTGGTCATTGTGTCTCCTGAATGGATATGTCTTGCACGAGCTGGTCGAAGACTTCGCCCTTGCGGTCGGTAAAGCGGATTCTCACGGGCAGGCCGCGCAGTTCGGGCACGATCCAGACTTCTATCGTGTCGTCACCACTGCTGCTGCTCTTCAGTCGTACGGCGTTGCGTTTGCCTTCTGGCAGCGTCACGGGCTCTTCGCCAACGATTTCGAAACGGTAGTTTTCAAGTTTGCGTCCGGTGGCAATGGGCAGCTCCAGCGGACCGCGTTTCACGCCAAGCAGCACCAACTGCCAATACAGTGAAAGCATGTCCTGGGTGCCGGCGACAATCTTGTCTTGGTGACCTTCGTAGCTGACCACGCGCCGCGTCCAGTCGAAGCTGGCGGTATCCAGACCTTTGACCCGTTCATGACGAAACTCGCGCGGACGCAGGCCCGCTGCTGTAACGTCGCCCTGGCTGCTTTGCACAACCCGCATGGGTTTTAGCAAGGCGGCAAGCCCTGTGGTCTCGGTCACGCTTTGCAGCTTGTAGGCTTGCCCGTCATGTTCCCAGGAGTAAACAACCTGACCGAGCACCAATCCATCCGCGCCGCGCGCGAGAGAAAAGCGCACCCGCCCTTTGCGTGGAAGGAAACTCGGCGCTGATGATACGGCGAGCGCCGCCTTCGCCTTGGGTTTTGGAGCGCTTGTTGCGGTGCTGTGCACAGTGCCCGCAGACCCGTTTGCCAGCACGGGCGTCACCATCAGGCCGCCGATGCAGACGACAGCAAGAACACGCAACAGTGTTGTCACAGTGCTCACGCGGGATTAGGTTGCGTGAACTGCGGCGCGAGCTGCGGCGCGTGCAAAGCGCCGCCCACCACCACTTCACCCGAGAGCTGCACCCGGCCGTCGAGCAGTTGCAGGCGGCCTTCGAGAAACCAGCGCGCGACGCGCGGATACAGCACATGCTCTTCGGCCAGCACGCGCTGGCCAAGGCTGGCTCCGTCATCGCCGGCCTGCACCGGCACGGCAGCCTGCGCGATGATCGGTCCGCCATCAAGCGCCGGCGTCACGAAGTGCACGCTGCATCCGTGCAGCCTGACTCCGGCCGCCAGGGCCTGGTCATGCGTCTTGATGCCACGAAAAGAAGGCAGCAGCGAAGGATGGATATTCAGCAGCCGGCCGGAATAGCTCTCGACAAAGGCGTCACCGAGTATGCGCATGAAGCCCGCGAGCAAGATCAGGTCCGGCGTGTGACGATCGACTTCGGCCGCAAGCGCGGTGTCGAACTCCTCACGCGAGGCGAAGCCGCGGTGGTCGATCACCGGGGTGGCAATGCCGCGACTTTCGGCGACCGCGAGGCCTGCGGCGTCGGGGCGATTGCTGATCACTGCCGCGCACGTGCCGGGTAGTCCGGCGTCAAGCAGAGACTCCATGTTGCTGCCGCGTCCAGAGATGAGAATCAGATAGCGCTTCATAGGCCGGCAACAGGAAGGAACAAGGCAGTGGCGAGACTCTGCGCGGCGCGGGCGATGGTGCGATGTCCCTTGTCGGCGAGGAGACTGGAAAGGAGGTCCAGATTGCCGATCATCTTGCCGAACTCGCGCTCAAAGCTGAGGTTGGCCGGTTGTGTCGCCGTCGCAAGCTCATTACTCAGCAACAACAAGGTGCCGCTGGCGTCGCGTGCGTTGGCCAGTTTCCAGGCCGCGATTTCGAGATTGCGTGCACTGTTGTAAAGCTTCTGCGGATCGAGATTGTCGAGCAGGTAGAACTCGGTCTTTTCGTCGAAGGCGGCATTGAGCATGTCGCCCATGCCCGCGATGAAGACGGCGACGCGATCACCCTCAAAGGTCTTGTCGAGCGACAGCAATATCGCGTCGGTGCTGCGCTTGCCGCCGGCCGCCGCCAGTCGCCAACCGGTGCGCGGATCAAGCAAGCGGTCGAGTGCTTTTTCAACGCTGGCGTGGCCGCCTTTTTTCCACTCGCGCGGATTGCGCCGGTAGAGTTTTTCGGCCAGCCGTCGAATGCCGGAAAACACTTCGCGGCGATGAATGTCGGCCACCCGATCGATATCGCCCTTGCCGATCTGCTTCGGATCAAATGTCGTAACCGATCTGGTGACTTCGTCGGCAGCCGGATTTTCACTGGCTCGCTGAGTGCCGCCGGTTTGCGCACAACCCGCCAGCAGCAACAGCAAAATCAGCGCGCGCCGCATGTTCAGCCTGCTTTCGCTGCCAGCCGGTGACGCAGCCACGCCAATGCCAGTGGTAGCAGCGACAGGGCGATGGTGCCGAACACAATGAAGGAAAGGTTCGAGCGGACCCAGGGCAAGTTGCCGAACCAGTAACCGGCCAGGCACATCGAGAACACCCACAGCACCGCACCACAAAGATCAAACAAAAAGTAGCGCACGTAGTTCATTTCGGCCACGCCAGCGACGAAGGGCGCGAAAGTGCGCACAAAGGGCATGAAGCGAGCGATCAGCATGGTTTTGCCACCATGCTTTTCATAAAAGGCATGGGTGGCGTCGAAGGCCTTGCGATTGAAGAAGCGGGAGGTGTCGCCCCAGGCCAGGATGCGCTTGCCGGCCCAGCGCCCAATCCAGTAATTGGTGTTGTCGCCAAGAATCGCCGCCGTCAGCAAGACGGCAATCAACAGACTGATATCAAAATTGCCGCCGCTGGTTGCCGCCAGCGCCCCAGCGACGAAGAGCAGCGAGTCACCGGGCAGGAACGGCGTAACCACCAGGCCCGTCTCGCAAAAAACGATGGCGAAAAGAATCGCATATATCCAGGTGCCATATTCCGCCAGCAGCACTGCTAGGTATTTGTCAACATGCAGAACGATGTCAATGAATTGGGCAATAAGTTCCACGTAGGGGCTTCAGGCAAAGGAAAGGCGCGATTTTACCGGAAGCTATAATCCGCCCCCATGGGAATCATCAAGCCGTTGCCGGAGCTCCTGATCAGCCAGATAGCCGCCGGCGAGGTGGTCGAGCGGCCGGCGTCGGTGCTCAAGGAGTTGCTGGAAAACAGCCTTGACGCGGGTGCGACACGCATCGATGTGCAGCTTGAAGAAGGCGGCGTGCGCCTGATTCGTGTCAGCGACGACGGCGGTGGCATCGCCCCGGACGATCTTCCGCTGGCACTGGCGCGTCACGCCACCAGCAAGATTGCCAGCCTTGACGAGCTGGAACGGGTCGGCAGCTACGGGTTTCGCGGCGAGGCGCTGGCTTCCATCGCGTCCGTGGCGCGAGTTGCCGTCACTAGCCGCCACGCTTCGCAATCCCACGCCTTTCGACTCGGAAGCGAAGCCGACGCCGTGGAGCCTGCGGCACTGGCTGCGGGCACGGTGATCGAAGTCGCCGATCTGTATTTCAACACCCCGGCGCGGCGCAAGTTTCTCAAGACCGAAGCCACCGAATTCGCGCATTGCGACGAGGTGTTACGGCGCATGGCGCTGGCGCGGCCCGATGTAGCTTTCAGCCTGAGTCATAACAACAACCAGAAACGCCGTCTCGCCAGCGCCGAGTTTTTCAGGCGCGCCCGTGAAATCATCGGCGAGGACTTCTTTCCGCACGCGCGGCCGCTGGATGCAAGCGCCGGAGCCCTGCGTCTTTCGGGTCTTGCCGCCCTGCCCGCCTACTCGCGGTCCGGGCGCGACGAGCAGTACTTTTTCGTCAATGGCCGCTTCGTCCGCGACAAGTTGCTGATGCACGCAGCGCGGCAGGCCTGGGCCGACATCCTGCACGGTGCGCGCCATCCTGCCTATGTATTGTTTCTCGAACTCGATCCGGCCGGTGTCGATGTCAATGTGCACCCGGCCAAGACCGAGGTGCGCTTTCGCGACGCGCGCGGCATTCATCAGTTCATTTTTCATGTTTTGCAACGCACACTGGCCACGCCGTTGAGTGCAGCGAGTGCGGCGAACCACGAAGCTGCGGTGAATTCCACTGAGACAACCGCAACCTATGCGCCATCGGCGTTTTCATACGCGCGCCAGTCATCGCTGGCGGTAGGCGAACCTGCGGCGCGGCCCTATCTCGACTTCGCCCGCGCGGCCTTTGACGCTGCAGCGGCAGGCAACGACGCCGTATCGCCAGCGCCGACTTTTGCTCAGGAAGGCTTGGCACCGCTGCTCGGCTATGCTGTCGCGCAGTTGCAGGGGGTCTACGTCCTGGCCCAGAACACTGCAGGGCTAGTGTTGGTGGACATGCATGCGGCGCATGAGCGCATCCTTTACGAAAAGCTGAAGAACAGTCTGGACGCCGGGCCACCAGCCACACAATCGCTGCTGGTGCCGCTGTTGCTTGTCGCCAGCGAAGCCGAAATGGCGACCGCCGCCGAACAGCAGGACGTACTCACCCGCCTGGGCTTTGCCATCTCGCCCGCCGGGCCGCGAGAACTTGCCGTGCGCAGCCTGCCGGCGCTGCTGGCGGGCGGCAACGCAGTCGATCTGGTGCGCTCGCTGCTGAAGGATCTGGCCGAACATCCGGCCAGCCGCGTGATCGAAACCCGGCGCAACGAACTGTTGGCAACCATGGCCTGCCACGGTGCGGTACGCGCGAACCGCATACTGAGCCTGACGGAAATGAACGCACTTTTGCGCCAGATGGAAGAAACCGAACGCGCCGACCAGTGCAACCACGGCCGGCCGACCTGGGTGCAGTTGTCGATGGCAGAGCTGGACCGGCTGTTCATGCGTGGCCGCTAGACCCGCCCCGTTACCTCGCCCGCAAAGCGGGCCCAATCAGTCACCCCAGCCCCCGGGGCGGGGGCTGAGGTGTGGGGAGCCTTTGGGGTCCGATAGGACCGATCAGGAAGATGGCCGGCACCCGCCGGCCATCTTCCTGATCGGTCCGACAGCGAGCGGCAAGACGGCGCTGGCGTTCGAGCTGGCGACGCGCTATCCCTGTGACATCATCAGCATTGATTCGGCGCAGGTTTTCCGCGACATGAATATCGGCACAGCGAAACCGGATGCGTCCACACTGGCGCGCTTTCCCCATCGACTGATCGATCTGATCAGCCCCGAAGAGCGTTATTCGGCGGCGCAGTTTCGCAATGACGCCTTGCGCGAGATGCAGGCAATTACCGCCGCAGGCCGGATACCGCTACTGGTCGGCGGCACAATGCTGTATGTCAAAGCCTTGCGCGAAGGCTTGGCCGATTTGCCGCCGGCTGACCCTGTGGTGCGCGCGCAAATCGACGCCGAAGCCGCCGCCCACGGCTGGCCGGCATTGCATGCCGAACTGGTGCGCCTCGATCCGGAAACCGCAGCGCGTCTGAAACCCACCGATGCCCAGCGCATCCAGCGCGCCATTGAGGTGCTGCGTCTGAGCGGGCGCAGCCTGGGCAGTTTCTTCTCCGAGCAAAAAAAAGACGCCCTGCCCTATCGTTGCCTGACGCTGGCGCTGGTGCCGGACGATCGCAGCGTCTTGCACCGACGCATCGAACAACGTTTCGATACCATGCTGGCAGCGGGTCTGGTCGATGAAGTGACGATGCTGCGCCAGAACTATCAGCTCGACGCGAGCCTGCCTTCGATGCGCTGCGTGGGCTATCGGCAGGTCTGGGAAATGCAGGAAGGCTTGATTCCGCAAGCGGAGTTGCGCGATCGCGGCGTGTTTGCCACGCGTCAGTTTGCCAAACGGCAACTGACCTGGCTGAAAAGCATGGCAGATTTGCAGATCATCGATCCACTGGCATCAGAGCATGTCTCGGCGGCGCTTGCCGCGGCTGACGCCCATCTCTCGCTTTTATAAAAGTCGGTGCTACCGGAGCAACGACTCAGCGCACGATGGTCTGCGCTTGCCCCTCTTCGCGGGTCTCGATGTGGCCAATGTGAAAAACCGTCTCGCCGGCCGCAGATAGCAGTTGCATCGCCGCACCGGCGTCGTATTGGGAAACAATGACAGCCATGCCGATTCCACAGTTGAAGACGCGGTGCATTTCGGCGTCTTCAACCTGGCCTTCTTTTTGTAGCCACTGAAACAGGGGCGGCAGTGGCCAGCCGCTGCGATCAATGACTGCGGTCAAATGGTCGGGCAATATGCGCGGGATGTTCTCGGTCAGGCCGCCGCCGGTGATATGCGCCATGCCTTTGACGCGCATTGACTGAATCAACGCTTGCAGGGATCTAGCGTAAATGCGCGTTGGCGCCATTACCGCGTCGGCCAGCGGCACGCCGCCGATATCCATGGCCAGATCGGGCTGGGCGCGTTCAAGAATCTTGCGGATCAATGAGTATCCATTGGAATGCGCGCCCGAAGACGCCAGCCCGAGTATCGAATCGCCCCGCTGAATCGACTGACCGTTGATGATATCGTGCTTTTCCACGGCGCCGACCGCAAAGCCGGCAAGGTCGTATTCGCCGTCCGGGTACATGCCGGGCATTTCCGCCGTCTCGCCGCCGATCAGCGCACACCCTGCCAGCTCGCAACCTTTGGCAATGCCTTCGACGACACTCGCCGCGGTATTCACGTCGAGTCGGCCACAGGCGAAGTAGTCGAGAAAGAACAGCGGCTCGGCACCCTGCACCAGAATGTCATTGACGCTCATCGCCACCAGATCCTGGCCGACGGTGTCGTGGCGGTTCCACTGAAACGCCAGCCTGAGCTTGGTGCCGACGCCGTCCGTACCAGAAACCAGTACCGGCTCGCGGAACTTTTTTGAAAGCTCGAAAAGTGCGCCAAAACCGCCGATCCCGGCCAGCACTTCAGGTCGCATGGTGCGTTTTGCAGCGGGCTTGATGCGTTCGACCAGTTCATCACCGGCATCGATATCAACACCCGCATCGCGGTAGGTGAGCGAAGATGAAGCAGGCGGAATGGCAGTCAAGTTAGAGTCCTTGAAGATGCAGGTAAGGAGATTGGCGATATATGGCAAGACAACGAACTACCGCAGGATGGGCGATAATCTGCGCTCCCAGCCAAGGCAGCTCAACCGATTTTACCGGAAATGACCCCGTCTACCGACGCCACACACGCTGACAAACTGCAGGCCGCCTTGTGGATCGCGGCCGGAATGGCGATCCTCGCCTTGCTGTATGCCCTCTCGCCGATACTCACACCGTTTTTACTGGCTGGCATCCTCGCCTACATCTGCAATCCGGTTGTCGACCGGCTCACCCGCCTCAAGTTGCCGCGCATGCTGGCCGTGGTGCTGGTCCAGTTCGGACTGATGGCGGTAGGTGCGGTACTGGTGCTGATTATCCTGCCACTGCTGTATGAAGAAGCCACGGTGCTTGCCGCGCGCGCGCCACAGGCCGCCGTGCTGTTCAGCGAAAAACTCCTGCCCTGGCTGCAGCAGAATTTCGGCTTGAAACTGCATCTGGACGCCGCCTCGCTGAAAAATCTCGCGGCCGGAAACTGGGATACCGTACAGACCATACTGCAGCGCGTTTACAGCTCACTCAAGATAGGTGGCGTAGCACTGGTCGGCCTGATGGTAAACCTGATGCTGGCGCCGGTCGTGATGTTCTATCTGTTGCTCGACTGGCACGGCATGATCGCGCGCGGGCGCAGCATCATTCCGCGCCCCTGGCAGGCCAAGCTCATCAGCGTGGCGAAGGATATCGATTCGGTGCTGTCCCAGTACCTGCGCGGCCAGATTCTGGTCATGGCCATTCTCGCGGTGTATTACAGCAGCGCGCTCTGGTTCGCCGGCATCTCGTCAGCGCTCTCGATTGGCGTATTCACTGGTCTGCTGATTTTCATTCCCTATCTGGGCTATGCCACTGGACTTATCCTGGCCTTGCTGGTCGCCACGCTGCAGTTCGCCGGATGGGGTCCGCTGATTGCCGTGCTGGTGGTCTATGGCATCGGCCAGATGATGGAAAGTTTTTTGCTGACGCCATACCTGGTCGGCGAGCGCATCGGCCTGCACCCGCTGGCGGTGATCTTCGCCTTGATGGCCTTCGGCCAGCTGTTTGGCTTCTTCGGTGTGCTGGCCGCGCTGCCGGCATCGGCTGCATTACTGGTCGGCCTGCGCGAAGTGCGCGCCCTGTATCTGGACAGCGGTTTCTATCAAGGCCGCTAGATGGATATACCGAATAATCAGATGCTGTTGGACCTGAAGCTCGAGCAGACACCTACGCTGGATAATTTTGTGGTCGGCACTAATGCTGAACTTGTCGAGCGTCTGCGCGGCCTGGGCGACCCGCGCAGCTCTGAAGCCCTGTATATCTGGGGTGGACATGGCTGCGGCAAGAGCCACTTGCTGGCGGCAACCGCAGCGGCGGTCGAAGGACATAGACCGCTGGTGCATCTGCGCGGCGCCGAGGCCGGAGCCGATCTCACGCTAAACCCCGGAACCCTGCTGGTAATTGACAATATCGAGGAACTCGAACCAGAAGCCCAGATTGCATTGTTCCGCAGTTTCAATGCCGCACGCTTTCTTGGTCTGGCCATGCTTATAGCCGGCAGCGAACCGCCTTTGCGGCTCGAACTGCGCGAGGACTTGCGTACCCGCATCGGCCAGACCCTGATCTACGAAATTCAATCGCTGTCAGACGAACAAAAGGCAGCGGCTTTGCGCCAGCACGCCATCGAACGCGGCATGCTGATGGACCCCGGCGTGGTGCACTACCTGCTGCGTCACGGACGTCGTGACCTGCCCTCGCTGATGGCCATGCTCAACAATCTGGACCGGGCCTCACTTGAACAAAGGCGCCCGCCCACTGTACCTTTGCTGCGCGAACTCATGCAAACTTCTTTGGATCTGGACAGAGAATGATCGATTTACTTTTCACTTTGCCGCCACAAGCTTCGGACGAGTTATATCGGACAAGACCCGACCCGTTTTCTATGCAACGACCGGGCTTCGATACAACAATCCTTAGGCAACCCGGAGGCCGGCCATGAACCTCGCCCTGTTTGATCTCGACAACACCCTGCTCTCGGGCGATTCGGATTTCGAGTGGGCGCAATACCTGATCAGCAAAGGCGTACTCGACCGTGAAGTGCATGAAGCACGAAATCTCGAGTTTTTCGAGCAGTACAAAGCCGGCACGCTGGATATTCAGGCCTTTCTCGACTTTCAACTGGCGCCCTTGTCGCGCCACCCGCGCACCGAACTCGACGCCTGGCACCGGGAATTTACCCGCACCCGCATCCTGCCGCTGATTAGCACCACCGCGCGCGAACTGGTTGCGAAACATGCTGCTGCCGGCGATCTGCTGGCTATCGTCACCGCCACCAACAGCTTCGTCACCGGCCCGATTGCCCGGGAATTTGGCATTTCGCACCTGATTGCGACCGTTCCTGCCCAGGAAGGTGGGCAATTTACCGGGCAGGCACGTGGCACCCCGTCTTTTCGGGAAGGCAAGATCGTGCGCGTCGAGGCCTGGCTTGAGTCGATGGGCTCGTGGTTGGGCGGCTTCGAGCAAAGCTGGTTCTACAGCGATTCGCACAATGACCTGCCTTTGCTGGAAAAAGTCACCCATCCGGTGGCTGTCGATGCCGACCCGACACTGACTCAAGTCGCCAGCCAGAGAGGCTGGCCGCAGATTAGTCTGCTCGCTTAGCCGGCCCGCAATTTATCGACATTTGATCAAGAGAGGCGGTACTCGCCCAGGGCGGTGAGTACCGATCCGGAATTGCCAACGACAATGGGCGATTCGGGTATACTCCGCCCCCTGCGAATGGCTGTGAGCCTCAGGCTCATCGCTGTTTTCGGAGACGTGGCCGAGTGGTCGAAGGCACGCCCCTGCTAAGGGCGCATCTGGGCAAAACCTGGATCCAGGGTTCGAATCCCTGCGTCTCCGCCAGAACATCTGGCAAAACCAGTCTCTGACTGGGCGATAACCCCGCCGAGCCCCGCGCTCTGTGGGGTTTTTCGTTTCTACCTGTTGACCTCGCACCACCCGGTTATCTGAATTCTGCGCTCTTACAGGCCGTTTTTCTCGAAACCTGTTGACTACGAGCTTCTCGGTGCAGGTTTTCAATCGCCCATCTGGTGCGGGTTTCCGGGCGATCGGTTCCGAGTTTGTGATGGAGTTTGTTTTGGTTGCTTTTGGTCACCAAAACAAACTGTCTGAACGGTATTCAGTATCTAACGCATTGAAACTATGACGGAAACCTGTTTCTTTCAGGAAGCCAACCCAAACCCTAGTAGATGCACCCGCTCGCGCAGTTTGTCTAAATGGTCTGCACGAACCACAATCGTCTTAGTCCCTGCACGCTGACACAGAGAGCCCGTCTCCTTGTGGGCAGCTATAGCGTCGGCGGTCTCTGCATCGCGGCACTCCACCAGCACAGCGCTGCCAACCACTTTGAGCGCCTTGCCGTTGCGCTCACATTGCCGAATGAAGGATTCGACTGATTCCGGGAGCGGCATTTCGTCGCGACTTTCAAGAAAACCCTTCAGCTCGGCGATGTCGAAACCCTTTTCGATCGACGAAATGGATTTTTCCCTGTCCAGGCGCCAGCATCCTGGCGAGTCTTGCACGGCCCAGTTTTCAAGCAACAGGGTCTCCTCCACGGCGAGCGTGCCGCGCGTGACTTTCATTAGAAGACTCGGCAGTACCGAAAGCGCGACATTGCTTGCGACAGCAACTGGGTGGTACTCGGCGGTCAAACCAAGAACGTACGCTCCCAGCGCCGTGATGCGAAATTCGCTCAGCCCGTCGTAGCGGCTTAAAAAGGCCATGTCATCGGTGCCCCACATGTTGCGAAAATCGTCAGAAGCACCCTGCGGATCCACGTACGCAATGTCCAACATCCCGAGCGTCGCAGCGTATTCGAAAAGCAAGGCAAAAATGTAGCGATCCTGAAGGATGTTCCAGCCGCCAAAACCGTCGTACCCAAGACTCCCGTACTGGCGATCGGAGATATACAACTTCCACGGATCATGCGTGACGGAGAAAATACGATCTGAGGCTTGCATGAACCGCGAAAAATCATCGATCACGATCCAGCGCCCTACCGGACAATCCCGCAGAGCTTCATCGATGGTCGCTCGACGCGGTGCGATGGCAGTCATCACACGGCCCTTGGCGTTTTGTCCTTTGATCTCATCGATACGACTGAACTCATCGAGCACCGTGGTTTTCAGCCATTTTCGCCAGAGTCCACGTAGCACTTCTGCCGGAGTAGCACTCAGTGCCTTGATGCCCTGCGGACTTAACGTAAGGCGATTCCCAGTGCGCACCGCCATGCCGCCAGCCTGCAGTAGCATGGGCCAGGCAAACCCTTTCATCGGACCGACTTGTTGATCCCACTTGTCCTTTTTCTCGATCCACGGATAGAAGTCGCCGCCCACCAGTTTTTCTGTAATCGAACGCATTGCCGCCGTGCTCGGAAGCGCAGTCTTTTCGCCCACCTGAATTCGTCCCTGTTCAATCACGCGGAGCATGACCATAATCTCCTGTAACGCCTCGCGCTCGGTCATCCGCACCGTCAGTCCCTCCGCAGAAGACAACTCCTCTGTGCTTTTTAGTCCGACGGAAGCCGGTATTGGAACGAATTCCTTCAGGCTCGCCTGCAAATCGGGCGGTACCATTTGACGAGACAGTTCGCTTACATAGTGAATGAAGAGGGCGAGCGCCGTACTTTTCTTGCAGGCATAGCCATAGGCGTTCTTCGCCGCCACATCAAACGCTGGCACTGCCTGATATTTGGCACGGAACCGCTGCGACGAATACTCACTCAGGGGATGATGCACCGCTTCCGAAACCGCGGCCTGCTGCAACTTATCCAGCCGTGAAAAATTTGCCCTCAATTCGGGACCGGACATGGCCCGGACGATTCGATCTATCAATTCTTCCTTGCGACCGACTTTATCCACACCTGGAAGATGATCAATCAATTCCTTCAAATTGGACACAGTATGACGTGCCAGCAAATCCATCAGTGTTATCACCATTCCAACTCTCGCAAAAATATATACGGCAATTTCATTCGACTATTTGGCCAGCGCGGCAGCTGTAACACGAAGGTTCGGTCCTTGAAATTCAACATTCCAAGTGACCAGAATCCGATTATCGTTCGGGAAGATTTCCTTCTTTCGCGCGATCAATCGCTCTAGGTTCAAACAGGCATCACGGACAATCTCAGGCCCCGCCCCACTAGAGGCACCGAGTTGTCGGATCGTTTCGGTCTGTTTTTCAGGGGCTAAATGGCTTATGTTCCATGCTGTAGCGATGAAATCCAGGGCCGCCCGATATTCAGCCAACGAAGATCCTTCGGCCACTTCTGCTTCTAGCAGAGTGGTTAGCGCATGCGATATTTTCTCGTTCTGCGGTAGGTTGCTTCGAACTGTGATACCGGTGGTGCCCGAAACAGACTTCAAGGCACTAACGCCCTGATTCAGTACACGCTGAATGCGATGCTTCGATTTTGATCTGCTTGCCTTTCCCATGTTTCAACGTCCATATCTGACTATCAACCAGTTCCCGCGCAAGAATTGCCAAGGAGCGGCCCGGGAGCAGATTATCCCTTTTGTGTCATCGCGGATCATGAGTCTGAAAGAGTTGCGGAAAAAATACTGGCGGGCCCTGGCTCAAATTACAAGAGTGCGAATTGACCCATCGATAACCTACTGCATGGCGCGCACGCCAGAAAATTCCGCATCTTTAGTTCGCGATGCTTCTGGCACCCAGAATCATTCCAAACTTTTCTGAATATCGTTCGCTCCGAAAATGACGAGTGGCGTCGAGGGTGGAAAAGCTGTTGACCTCGGGCAACGTTCCGAACCGACGTTTTTCGTGAAAACTTCTGAACCCAAAAGGGATTCGAACCATTTTTCGTGCATCGCGCTCTCGTAACTTATTGATTATTAACAGACCAATTGTAAGTCCGTATCGAGGGTTCGAAGTACATGCTGGCCACCAAATACCAAGAAATACGCCAACGCGAACTCTCTGAAACTGGCGTATCAAACCGCCGGAACCCCTTGCCACAAGGGGTTCCGAGCAAAACCTCTTGACCTCCCATGGTTCTGACGACTCTGGACTGGACCGTCCAGAAGAGGTTTTTTCGCCTTTTGGGTACCAGAATTCTGTACTTCAAACTGTCTCTAGTCCAGATTTTTGCCACTATTTTGGAAATGGCTGCGGTTTGTTGGAAGAGCTTGTAACGGCTGGCATCTGGGTTGAAAAATCCTATTTCTCCGCACTGGGTAAGACCAGGCAGGACTGCTCGTAGGCTTCGATGTCGCTGACTCGATAGAGAACGCGGCCCATCATCTTGATGTAGGGAGGCCCGATCTTCTGGTAGCGCCAGCGCTGAATGCGTGACACGGAGCAGAACCAGCGTTCGGCCAGTAGTTTTTCGGAAATGATCACCATCACCGAATGGAACTTGCAGATTTATTGTGTTGAAAAACTCGCCTCTGAAATTTAGGCAATGACAAAGGCGTATGACGACCTTTCAGATCGCGCTACTTTCGGCGATCTCTTCTCGGGTAATGCGTAGAGGACCCTTGGAATTTGTAGAAAATCCGGGAAAGCGACTTTTTCAACACAATAGATTTCCGGCGGTCTTTCGGGCTGAGATGAAGTGCCAGGTAAACGCCGATCCGATTGATCAGCTACAGATTTTCGCGGGCGAGCGGCCTGTGGGTGCGTTGTAGTCTGTGGAAGGCCAAGTTTTTGTTGAAGGCCGGCGATCAGGATGCGAAGAAGATCTTCTCCTTCCTCTTTGGCTGACATCTTCCGAATTTCATCATTTTTGAAGGTAAGCGGTTCGCATCCGTCATTCGGTTTACGCTTTGCGGCTTTCTTTGTGGTCGAATTCATGAAGTCCTTTCTTGATCGATAGCTTGCATGTCTGAGAAAATTGCTCTGAACGATCTGCACGCAGAAAATGCACGCCTGATTGCTCTGCTGGAGTCGCACAGAATCGAGTGGCGATTACCGTCAGCCCCGGTAACGCCAGCTGCCGAACCAGAATCTTCAAGACTTTCAACCGACGAAAAGGTCTCGCTGTTTCGGCGGCTGTTTCGAGGCCGCACCGACGTCTACGCGATCCGATGGGAAAGCAAGACTACCGGCAAGAGTGGCTACGCACCCGCCTGCGGTAATGAATGGCTGGCCGGTGTATGCGAAAAACCTCGCATCAAGTGCGGGGAATGCAACAACCGCCTGCTGATACCGTTATCAGATACGATCATCTATGAGCATCTGGCTGGTAAGCGCACCATTGGCGTTTATCCCCTGCTTGCAGATGACACCTGCCATTTACTTGCCGTTGATTTCGATGAGGCTGAATGGCGGGATGATGCCAAGGCGTTTTACCAGTCGTGTCACGAGTTGGGGGTGCCGGTCGCCCTTGAGATATCACGCTCCGGCAATGGTGCGCATGCATGGATTTTCTTTGCCGGCACAGTTTCCGCTCGGGATGCGCGCCGTCTTGGCACGGCCATCATCAGTCACACCTGTGCCCGCACCCGGCAACTCAAACTCGAATCCTACGACCGGCTGTTCCCCAATCAGGATTCCATGCCCAAAGGCGGTTTCGGTAATCTGATCGCTCTGCCACTTCAAAAGCTACCGCGTGAGAACGAACGGAGCGTGTTCGTGGACGGTGAATTGCGCCCTCACCCAGATCAGTGGGCATTCCTCTCCGGTGCCCAGTCGATGCCAGCACACGATATCGAGCCCACTATTCTCAGGGCTACGGGCACCTCGCATCCGCTGGACGTGGCCTTCATCTATGAGGAAGACCAGAAGGAACCGTGGACACGAACTTCACCCGCAACCGAAAAGCTGGTCGGGCCAATGCCAAGGTCACTCACCGTAACGCTGGCCAACCTGGTCTACTTCGAAAAGGCGCAATTACCCCAGTCATTGGCCAACAGGCTGATTCGCCTGGCGGCCTTCCAGAATCCGGAGTTCTACAAAAAGCAGGCGATGCGCTTTTCCGTATGGGATGAGCCACGGGTGATTGGGTGTACAGAGAACTACCCCAGTCACATTGCACTACCACGTGGGTGCCTCGATGCTGCGCTGAAACTACTTCACGAAAATGCCATCGGCTGCCAACTGGTTGATGAGCGATATGCGGGGCAGCCAATCGACGTAGCCTTTGCTGGCATCCTGCGAATGGATCAGGAATCGGCTGTGACCGCCATGCTCCGCCATGATGCGGGCGTCCTTTGTGCCCCGACAGCCTTCGGCAAAACGGTCACTGCTGCCGCGATGATTGCACGGCGCGGGATCAACACGCTGGTTCTGGTGCATCGCACTGAACTGCTCAAGCAATGGCAGGAACGTCTGCAGTCATTTCTGGGAGTTGATAAGAGCGTCGTCGGCACCATCGGCGGTGGCAAGGCCAGACCAACCGGCAAGATCGATATTGCAGTGATGCAATCGTTATCCCGCCAGGGTGAAGTGAATCCACTGGTCGAAAACTACGGCCACGTCGTCATTGATGAATGCCATCATGTTGGCGCGGCGTCGTTCGATGCGATTTTGAAGCAGGCCAAAGCAAAGTACGTACTTGGCCTGACCGCTACGCCGATTCGCCGTGATGGCCAGCAGCCCATCATTTTCATGCAGTGTGGGCCAACGCGATATACCGCAGCCAAACCATTAAGCGCACCCCACGATTTGACGGTCACGCCAATCACCCTATACAAGCGCATCGACTTGCCACAGGAAGCGGGTATTCAGGATGTGTTCCGGCATCTCGCCGATGATGTTGAGCGGACGGTTGCGATTGTTGCGGAAATCGAGAAAGCGTACCAACAAGGCAGGAAGGTGCTCGTGCTAACCGAGCGCACCGAACATCTTGCGTCGATCGCAAAGATACTGGATGGCAGGATCACAACACTTAAGGTCCTGCATGGTCGTATCACGAAGAAGTTGCGTGCCGCCTTGATCGCCGAACTTGAGGCGCTCCCTCAAGATGCGCCTCGTGTGTTGTTGGCCACCGGAAAGCTGGTTGGCGAGGGTTTTGATCATCCGCCGCTCGACACCCTGGTGCTGGCTATGCCGGTTTCGTGGAAGGGAACGCTGCAGCAATACGCCGGTCGCCTGCACCGCGAGCACGCGACCAAGACCGACGTGCGGATCATCGATTTCGTCGATACCGGTCACCCGGCGCTGCTGCGGATGTGGGACAAACGGCAGCGGGGCTATCGTGCGATGGGGTACAAAATCGGCAGCGAGACAGAAACTCAAACAACTATACGTCTTTGACGTATAATCCAACATGCTCACGATTGTAGAAACTCCCACTTTTTCCCGTCTTTGGCGCCATTACTGGACTGAAGAGGAACGAGGCGAGTTTGCAGCGTGGCTGGCTGAGAATCCCGAGTCTGGTGATGTCGTTCGCAAGTCTGGTGGTGTTCGGAAGGTTCGCTGGACACGTGCTGGATCGGGGAAGTCCGGGGGAGTTCGTGTTGTTTATTTCAACCGACTAGCAAACGGTGAGGTGTGGTTGCTGTTCATGTATGCGAAAGCGGAACTCGATTCCATTGCGGGCGAGGTTCTGCGGGAGATGAAAGATGAAATCGAAAAAACCATTGACTGACAAAGCTCTGGAGGCCTTCGAGTCTTCTCTTGATATCGCTGCGGAGTTGCGCAAGTCGGTCAAGGAGATGATTGCCAAGAAGGGAACCAAGGTCGAGGTTTCCCCGGTTGTCTCAGCACGGATCAAGTCTGGGCTCAGCCAATCGCAATTTGCTGGTCTGCTCGGGGTCTCTGTCCGCACTCTGCAGGAATGGGAGCAGGGACGTCGTTCTCCTTCTCGGGCCGCTAAAACACTGATTTCGATAGCTGAGATACGCCCTGAGGTGCTCAGGGAAATTGCCGCCGCAGCGTAGACGGTTTGTGTTGGCATACCTTCTGGCCCGCCAGTTTCCCTTGCCCCTCAAGGGTTCGCTGGTGGTGATACGTTCCTACCCATCGCCTTACCCATCGTTCGAACTGGTTCGTAGTGCTACCTACTGAGAGGTCCCCTCAGCAGAAGGGTAGGCAGCTGCCACTGAAATTTCGCTCCTCTGAACCGGCCATCGGTGTACCGCCAGCGCCGACTCTTTGGGCGTATCCCGTCAGCCCCGCTTGATATCGCGGTAAAAAATTTCGTGAGGACCCACTGCCTCCAGATAAATCAACCTAATCTGGTCATCGCGCGTATACCCGAGCAAATACAGTTGCCCCTGGCTGCGAAACTTGAATACGAAGAGATCGGTCAGATCACCCTTCTTCCGTTCTCCGATGGCCGGGTTCTCGGCGACAGTTTCAACGGCCGCATCCACGTCGGTCACTATGTTGTCGTGAAGCCTTTTGTATTGCCTGGCAAATCGGCGCGTCTGTTCGACGCGATAACTCATGCCGCGTGGCTCCTCGGCGCGAACGGCGTAGCGTGCTCGCGCGGTTCAGCCATCGACGTTAGAGACTCGGCAATAAAACTCACCGGCAAGTCAGGATTGTCCAGCGCGGCTCTACCGACCTTGGCCCAGAATTCAACCTGGCCCGCGATGGTCCTATGCTCGGCAGCGGCATCGGCCTTGGCCTGGTCATAGAGCATTTGGTCAATCCTGATGGAAGTGGTGGCAGCCATGCATCGCTCCTTGCGACATTTGTGGTAAATCGCAGATTAGCCATGAAATCCCTGCCCGTCAAGACGGCTCGAGCCGCGTCTGACTCTGTCTGCCGGGGATTCCGCTTCGCGGGTCGGCAAGCGCCGACTCTTTGAGCAAAGGCCAACGTCCGATTCTTGTGACGGGGAAATGCCAGCAGAGCACTGTCGAAGCCCTGCCGCTAACCCGCAAATTTCACCACGAGTCCGACTTAATGCCGAATGACTGTTTGGTGGAGTAATTTCTGATTGGCCGGGTGCGAGGAGCCGTTCCGCAGGTCGATTTGCGGAATGTGGACGCAACTCCCCCTACCCCCATTGTTTATAGCGTGCCGGGGGCAGCACTTTCAGGGGTCTATGGAGCGAGGGCCTGGGCGGCGCTGAGGAAGGTGTCGCGATAGGGGTGATGTGAGGCGAACATCAGGCGAATGCGGCGAGTATTGCGGATGATCGCGACGCCGATCTTGAGCAGCCTCACACGGATAGTAGCGGCACACGCGCGCTGCAATGCGGTGCCTTGCAGCGCCAGACGACGCAGCGAGATCATCAGCGTGTAGGCCAGCGCGGCCAGCAGCAGCCTGATCTGATTGGCGAGGAAGTCGTGGCAGGAAGCGCGCGTGCCGAACAGATCGAGTTGCGCTTCCTTGATTCGATTCTCGGCTTCGCCGCGTGCGCAGTAGAGTGTGTCGTAGAGGTAACTTGATGCTTCGGTCAGCGTGGTCACGATGAACCGTGGGTTGGTGCCCTGGCTGCCATATTCAAGTCGCGTGATGACGCGACGGTCCTTGTCCCAGCTATCGGCGGCGTAGCGAAGCTCATCGATTTCGCGCTGCTTTGCGCCACTTTGCACGTAGGCCGCGTGCATCCGTGCTTCAAGCGGCTCGACGAGGCGCTCCAGACGCTTGTTGCGCGCCAGTCCGATGACGTAGTCCACGCGATGCTTCTCGCACCACCGTAGCAGGCGCTGGCGGCAGAATCCGGAATCGCCACGAACGATGAGGCGAACGTTTGGCCAGGCGAGGCGGAGTTGGGCCACGAGCACCTTGATCAGCGCGGTGGCGTTCCTGGCGCCATCGATCCGGCTGCGGCGCAGATAGCACGCCAACATCGATTGCCCGCAGAAGACGTAGAGCGGCAGGTAGCAGTAATGGTCGTAGTAGCCGTGAAACTCCCGACCCTCCTGATCCCCGTGCAGCGGTATATCGGAGGCATCGATATCGAGGATCAGTTCATCGGGTACTTTGCCGTGACTGGCGATGAACTGCTCGATCAGCACCCGATGCAGCGCGCCGACATCGGCCTGCGTGGCCGCATTCTCCAGGCGACAAAGCGTCGGCGCCGAGCCCAGGTCGCGCGTGACACCTACTGCGGTTTGCATCAGGGGATCGCGGCGCAAGGCACCATGATCATTGAGATCCTCATACCCACAGCACAGCGCATAAAGCCGTTGTGCCACCAACTCGCGCATGCCATGGGTAATACGATCCGGATTGCGGCCATCGTGCATTACGGACGCCACCGCGCGGCTCAAACCGGTGCGCTGATCCACCTGCCGCAACAACATCAGGCCGCCATCTGAACTGAGCGCACCACCGTCAAAATCAGCACTCAACACGCGACGGCCAAGCCGTCCAAATTCCATCTGTCCTGCGGTACACTTTGGCATCGGCGGAACCCCGTTAATAGTTGGCTTAGACACCTGTATTAACGCGCCTCACGGCTGTTCCGCCGACCTGCTTTCGTGAAATATTCGGGCTAAGTTGCCATATCTGCCACAGTCAGATGCGGATCATCGCCGCTGCGGACGGTAGGCGCGGGCAGGTGCAAAACAAGATGAGCCGCCGCTCGTCCGGGGTGACTCGCGCCTGATGCCAGGAGAGCGGCCGCAGTGCCCAGCGTCAGCGATACCCCTCGGATGCCCATTGAATTCCCTATCCTTCAGATCGGCGCGGATGCGTTCGCAGGCGGCGACGAAGGTATCGACGAAATCGAGGTCGGTGATCGGATTGCGCAGCTTTAGCTGGTTCAGCGTCAGGGTGACGACGTGACCGTCCTGCTCGTAGAGCAGCTAGTCGCTCATGACGCGGTCTCCGCCTTGCCATAGGTGGCGAGCAGCTCGCGTTTGAGCACCTTGCCGCTCGGGTTGGTGGGCAGTGCGTCGAGGAACTCGTAGCGCTTGGGCCGCTTGTAGGGTGCGAGATCGTCGCTGCTCTTGCAGAAGGCATCGATGACCGTCGCCTCCAGCGCCGGGTCGCTGCGCACCACGAAGGCGGTCACCACCGAGCCCCACTTCGGATCCGGCAGACCGACCACCGCCGCCTCCTGGATGCCCGGACAGCGATACAGGATCTCCTCAACCTCGCTTGGGTAGATATTCTCTCCGCCCGATACGATCATGTCGTCGGCACGGCCGTGGAAGTGGAAGAAGCCGTCCGCGTCGCGCGAGAACAGATCACCGGTGTAGACCCAACCGGCCTTGAGCTTGCGCGCGGTCTCGAAGGGGTTGTTCCAGTAACCCTGCATGACCTGCGGGCCGCGCACCACCAACTGACCGACCTCGCCGGCGGCGACGGTCTCCGAGGGCGGTACGTCGCGTGCCGGGTCGTTGGTCACCACCCGACACTGGCTGACCAGGGTCGGCTTGCCACAGGAGCCGAGCTTGCGCAGCGCGTCGCGCGGGTGCAGCAGCAGGGTCAGGCTCGCCTCGGTCATGCCGTAGCCGTTGTAGATGCCCGGGCAGAAGTCCTCGATGACCCGCTCCATGGTGGCCGAGGCGATGGCCGCCCCGCCGGTGGTGATGAGCCTGAGGCTCGAGGTGTCGAACTCCTTGAAACGGGGGTGGAACAGCATCTCCTGGATCTGGGTCGGCACCGCGAACAGGGTGGTTACACGCTCGCGGGCGATGGTCTCCAGCGTGCTCTCGGCGTCGTAGCGGCCGAGCACGATGTTGGTGCCGCCGACCATCAGGTGTGGGATGAAGAACGCCTGCATGCCGCCGATGTGGTAGAGCGGTGCGATGTGCAGCGCCACGTCCTTGTGGTTTAGCCCGTACTCCATCACGCAGTTCATGGCGATGGCGGTGTCGTTATCGTGCGTGTGCATCACACCCTTGGGCCGTCCGGTGGTACCCGAGGTGTAGACCAGCGCCGAGAGCTGGTGACCGCTCGGCATCGGGCGCGGCTCGTTGCGGTCCTCGGTGCTGTCCACCAGCGTCTCGAAGTGCAGGTGACCGTGAGGCAAATCGGCGGTGTCGTAGGCGCAGGAGATGGCGTCGTGCACGCTGCGCACCCGGGCCAGCGCCTTGCCGGCGTTGTCGGCCAGATAGCGGCCGTAGACCAGCACCCGTGCACCGGAGTCCTGCAGGATGAAGGTGACCTCGCCCGGCGAGAGCCTGAAGTTTAGTGGCACCGCCACCGCGCCCAGCAACTGGCAGCCGAAGTAGGTGGTGACCGAGTGCTCGGAGGTTGAGACATAGAAGGCGACTCTGTCGCCGGGCCGCACGCCGAGATCGGCGAGCGCTTGGGCGAAGCGCCGGGTGCGTTCCAGCCACTGCGTGTAGCTCCACTCGCGGCCGTCGAACTTTAGAGCGATGTGTTCGGGGTAACGCTCGGCGGAGGCTTCGAGGATGCTTGCTATGTCCACGGGGATGAATGCCCTGATCTAGAGATTGGGTTTGAGGCCGGGCAGCTCGCGTGCTGCTATGAGGTACTTGGCCATCTCGGAGGTGCCGCCGACGATCGGTAGCGCGCGGCTGTCGCGGTAGATCTGCTCGGCGCGACCGTATTCCTTGGTGATGCCGTCGCCGCCGAGGATCTGCACGGTGCGGTCGGCGCAGTAGACGGCCGTCTCGGACGCAACCAGCTTGGCCTGTGCCGCCTCGCGCATGAGGTTCTTGCCGTCGACGCCGGCGTCGTACATCTTCGCCGCCCGATAGGTGAGCAGCTCGGCCGCGTCGATGCGCCAGCTCATCTCCGCGACCATATCCCAGATGAGTTGCTTGGTGCCGAGCTTCTGGCCGAAGGACTCGCGGGTCTGCGCGTGTGCCGTGGCGATGTCGAAGGCGGCACGCGCATTGCCGAGCCCCGAGCCACCGAGGATCACGCGCTCGAAATTGAACATCTCGAGCATGATGCGAAAGCCCGACTCCCGCGCCCCGAGCAGGTGGTCTTCGGGCACCCGCACTCCGGCCAGCCGCACCTCGCCCACCACGCAGCCGCGCCGGCCCATGAAGGTGTAGGTGCGCGGGAAGTCCATGCCCGGCGTTCCGGCTGGCACCACCACCGCCGACATGCCCTTCTGCGCCACCACCGACTCGTCTGTGATGCCGTAGATGATGTAGACGTCCGCCTTGGAGGCGTTGGATATGTAGCGCTTGAATCCGTCGATGACCCACTCGCGAGTGTTCTCGTCGAAGCGTATGCGGGTCTCCATGCCGGCCGAATCGGAGCCGACCATCGGTTCGGTGACGCCGATCGCCCCGATGGCGGTTCCGTCGAGGATGCCGGCGAGGAACCGCTCGCGCACCGCACTGCTTGCATGCCGGTGCAGCGGGTAGGCGCAGGACAGCGCGGTCGCGATGGTGGATTCGAAGGCGTAGTTGAGGTAGGCCGCCTCCTCGGAGAGCAGCGTCGCATGGGTCAGACCGGGGGCGGACAAGCCGCCGCGATAGAGGTCGCGGAACATCAGCCGCAGGTAACCGGCCTCACCCAGCGCGCGTGTCGCCGCCCTGATCGCATCCCAGTCCTGGTGGTCCTCGATGGCGGCCGCACGTGGCGCCAGCTCGCGGGCCAGGAAGTCGCGGACCTCGGCGCGGAACGCGCGGTCCTCGTCGCTCAACAGAAAATCACGCATCAGGCCTTCCTCACGATTTCGGGTACGCCAAGCACTTCGATCAGCCGCTCGGTCTCGCGCCGCACCAGGGCGAGGTTGGAGTCGCGTACCGTGGGCAACAGGTAACGCGCCTTGCGCACCCGCTCGTAGTCGATCTCGGCAAGCAGCAGCTGTTCGTCGTCGCCGGCCCGCGCCAGCTCCTCGCCGAACGGGCCGAGAATCCGCGAGCCGCCCCAGAACGTGAGGCCGCCCTCGCGCCCGACCCGGTTCGCCATCACCAACGGCAGGCCGTAGGTCATGGCGTAGAAGCGCAGGTTGATGTCCCAGCCACCAGGGTTGTCGAACTCGGCGCCTACCGCCTCGACCGCGGAGCTGATGGGGGTGAGCAGCAGCGTCGCGCCGTGCAGCGCGGCCAGCCACACCAGGGCCGGGTTCCACAGGTCGGCGCACACCAGGAGCCCGGCGCGCCATTGCTCGCGAACATGGAAGGTCTCCACGTAGCGACCGCCGGCGTAGTGCTTGCCCTCGTCGAGCTGGCCATAGGTGGGCAGATTGATCTTGCGGTGCAGGAAACGCAGCTCGCCGTCGGCGACCGCCATGGCGGTGTTGTAGAACTGCGCCCCCGGCCCCTCCTCGATGAGCCCGAACACGGTCAGCATCGGCCCTGCCGCCTCGGCCAGCCGCGTGATGAGCGGGTCGTCACGGCGACGCGCTATACGCAGCGTCTCCGGTCCGGCGCTGTGCCCGGTCAACGACACCTCCGGGAACATCAGCACGTCGGCGCGCTCGTGCCGGGCACGTTCGATCCAGGCCAGGTGCGTGTCGACGTTGGCGTCCAGATCGCCGCGCGCGCTCTCGATCTGGGCGACAGCGATGCGGAGGCTCTGTGCGCTGCTCATGGACGGCTGCGGAAGGACGAACGGTTCGAGACACTCGGCGTCCAGCGCGGCCCTACCGACCTTGGCCCAGAATTCAACCTGGCCCGCGATGGTCCTAAGCTCGGCAGCGGCAGCGGCCGTGGCCTAGTCATAGAGCGTTAGGTCAATCCTGATGGAAGTGGTGGCAGCCATGCAACGCTCCTTGCGACATTTGTGGTAAATTGCAGACTAGCCCTGAAAGCCCTGCCCGTCAAGTCTGCTGGAGCCGTGTCTGACTCTGTCTGCCGGGGATTCCGCTTCGCGGGCCGGCAAGCGCCGACTCTTTGAGCAAAGGCCAACGTCCGATTCTTGTGACGGGGAAATGCCAGCAGAGCACTGTCGAAGCCCTGCCCGTCTGACCGTGTCTCCGATGGGTAGGTGAAGGCGCTACCCATCGGGCTACCCGCCGTTTGGATAGAGAACCAGTGACTCGAACTGATACACCAAGCTATAATAGCTAGTCAGCGGGTATTGTCAGCGCTGTGTCCTGTGACACAGTGTGCGTACTAGTGATCTGCATAATTAGTAGCCTGCGTCTCCGCCAGCGAATCAGACACTGCGCCCCTTGCGGGGCGCTTTGTTTTTGGCTTCTTCAGCGCAAGCGGCGTTGAAGCGGGTCAGAATTGTCAAATAGCCGCAAGATTGACAGTAAAGCCGTGTATTTCATGGCAACTAACAGGGTTTTTGTCGACATTCGAAAGCAATACCCGTCGACCAGACCCGTATCGAAACAATCTGTTGCAAATTGGAGTTGAACTTGTGGGTGTCGATCCCATCTATTGATCGTAAACAAAATACATACGGACTCAGGACACTCATGCAAACCGCAATAGTTGAAAGATTTATCGCCACTTCCCGCTACTACTTGGCTGGATAAGGCGCACGCCCCCCTAGGTAGCCGACAACCTCCGGTCGGCTACCCGAAGGCCCCGTTTCGGGGCCTTCGCTATTTTTACTGGAGACAGGAGTAGTCAATGGACCAACACAGCATTTCGCTCATCGACGTTCTTACCCCACCCGTCAATCAGTGGCTGAAGGAACTTTCCCGGCGCAAAGCCAACTTGCCGTCAGGCGTGCGCGTGGTCAGGTTCAGTGAATCTGATGAGGATGGCATTGATTCAAGCGACTCGCCTGCGCTGTCCGCCCGGTCACCGCGCAAAATGGCGACAGTTGAACAAAGTACGCCCGAACTCGCCAAGAGCGAGCCCTGATCAATAAGGGAATCCAATATGCTGACACTTGAAGACGCGCATCGCATCACCTCAGCAGCCCGGCAGGAGGCTTCAGACCATGGCTGGAACGTGGTCATTGCCGTGGTCGACGATGGCGGACATCTGATATCGCTAGCGCGAATGGACGGTACCCAGAAAGCCTCCGTGCGCATCGCTGAGGGGAAAGCCAGAACCGCGATTCTTTTCAAGCGCCCGACCAAAGCATTGGAAGACACGGTATTGGAGGGGCGCATGGTGATGATGTCGCTGCCTGACGCGATCTGTCTTGAGGGCGGTTTGCCCCTGATTCGCGATGGTGTTCATATCGGCGCGATCGGTGTTTCCGGCGTCAAGTCATCCGAGGACGGGATAGTCGCGGCCCGTGGCGTAGCAGAACTGGGCAGCTAGCGGCAATCGCGGTATTTCAACGTTTTGGCAATGTCGCTGAATAATGCCCCGCAAGGGGCGTTTGCAATTGCTTGACGGCTATCGGAACTGAAACCGCCGTATCACCAGCGCCGACTTTCAAGCCGGCTGCACTTGTCCAACCGCCTACCGGCCTTTGCCGGCCAAACCCGGCTCCATGCGGAATTTCCTAACTGCGCACGCGAGCCATGCTGATTGCGTCTGACATTTTTCCCTGACAGACTTGGATTGATCGGACCGTGCCTTTCACTTGATCTTCGGAAGCCACGGCATTTCAAGCTACACTTCGACCCAGATCAGGGGGCCAAATGAGTGATGTAATCATCATTGGTGGTGGCATTGCAGGTATTTGCGCAGCGCTGGAGTTGCTTGATGCCGGGCGCAGTGTGCTGATGCTGGAACGCGACACCGCCGACAACTTTGGCGGACTGGCGAAAGAAAGCTTTGGCGGCATTTTCCTGGTCGGCACACCGGAGCAGCGGCGCGCCGGTATTCGCGATACACCCGAACTTGCGCTTGACGATTGGCTCGCCTTTGGTGAACTCGGTGCGAACGACCGATGGCCCCGCGCCTGGGCCGAGGCTTATGTGCAGCGCTGCCACGATGATGTTGGTGTCTGGCTGCGCGAGCGCGGCATTGGATTTCTTCCTGCTCCACACTGGGTCGAGCGTGGTCAGTTCACGCCGGGCAATTCCGTGCCGCGCTTTCATATTGTCTGGGGCACTGGTCGCGAACTGGCATTGCGCCTGATTGGCAAATTGGAAAGTCACCCGCGACGCGACCGGCTCGAGCTTCGCTTCGCTCACCGTGTCGAGACTCTGCTGGCTTCCAACGGTGCCGTGACCGGTTGCAGCGGGACAAGCGAGGAAGACTCGCAAGCCTTCGAAGTGCTCGCGGGCAGTGTCATTGTCGCGGCGGGCGGCTTCAACGGAAACATCGAGCGCGTACGGCAACACTGGCATCGCGATTGGGGCTCGCCGCCACCGGTGATTCTCAATGGTTCACACCGCTATGCGGACGGCCGGCTGCACGATGCCGTAAGCGCGGTCGGTGGCCAGCTTACGCATCTGGACGCGATGTGGAACTATGCCGCCGGCGTTCACCATCCGCGGCCGCGCAAGCCGGGGCACGGCCTTTCCCTGGTGCCCCCGCGCTCCGCCTTGTGGCTCGACTGGCGTGGCCAGCGCATTGGGCCGATGCCCCTGGTGACTGGATTCGATACCCGCTATCTGGTTGCACAGGTCTGCGCCCAGGAAAGGCAGTACTCGTGGCAATTGATGAATCGAAGTATCGCGCTTAAGGAACTGGCGGTATCCGGTGCCGAATTCAATCCCTCGATTCGAGACAAAAAGAAACTGGCGTTTCTGCGCGATCTGATATTCGGCAATCGCTGGCTCTATGACGAAATGATCGATTCCTGCGAGGACTTCGTGGTCGGCCGCGATCTGCCGGAACTGGTCGACCGAATGAATGCGCTGCAAGGCGACGATGCCGTGAGCCTCGACACCATCCGTGATGCATGCGAGAGTTACGACGCACAAATCGACCGCGGCGCTAGTCTGCACAATGATGAACAGTTGCGGCGCATCGCTTACGTACGACGCTGGAAGGGCGACCGGATCCGCACCTGCAAGTTCCAGAAGATTCTTGAGCCGAAGGCTGGGCCATTGATCGCGGTGCGCGAGTTCATCATCAGCCGCAAGAGCCTGGGCGGCATCCAGACCGATCTGCAAAGCCGTGTGCTTGACCATGCTGGCAATCCGATACCGGGTCTCTATGCCGCAGGCGAAGCCGCCGGATTTGGTGGTGGCGGCATGCACGGTTTGCGGGCGCTGGAAGGCAGTTTTCTGGGCGGCTGCATCCTCGGCGGACGAATCGCCGGTCAGGCAGCAGCTAAAACGAGTTAGTGCAGAACAAAATGTATGCAACCACTCATCGAGGCGGCACCTTGCAAATGAACAAGCGTATGACCTGGGAGAACTCCGCATGAAACCAACTGGTGCCCAACTCGCGGTACAAGCTCTTGAAGCCTTGGGAATCAAGTACACCTTCGGCATTCCCGGAGTGCACAACACCGAGTTGTATGACGCTCTCAATAACTCTGAACTGATCACGCCAATACTCGTCACGCACGAAGGTGGTGCCGCTTTCATGGCCGATGGTGTGAGTCGAACTTCGGACCAGATCGGTACCCTGGTGATCGTACCCGCTGCGGGCGTGACCCATGCCGCCAGTGGCATTGGCGAAGCCTTTCTCGATGGCGTGCCGATGCTGGTGATCTGTGGTGGGATCCGCACCGATCTGGACAAGCGCTACCAGCTTCACGAACTTGACCAGCATGCGTTCATCAAGCCGCTGACCAAGGCGAACTTCCTCATTACCAGTCACGCCGAGATCATTCCGACACTGTTCAAGGCCTGGGAGATCGCCCATTCCGATGAACCGGGCCCGGTTTTCGTCGAAATCCCCGTGAATCTGCAGATGTTTCCCGGTGAGGCGAGCACTATTCCCGCGCCACCGGTCATCGTGAAACCCCAACAGGCCGCTGCCGCCGACATACAGCGCGCCGCGGAAATGTTGCTTGCTGCCAAACATCCTGGCTTGTTTCTCGGTTGGGGGACACGCGACGCGAGTGATGAAACCCGCGCCATCGCCGAATTCCTGCAAGCGCCGGCGGCTACGACGCTGCAAGGCCTTTCGGTATTCCGCGCTGATCATCCGCTGCACACTGGATTCGGCTTTGGTGTCGCAGCGGTACCTGCCGCTCGCAACGCCTTTGCCGACTGCGATTGTCTGCTGGCGGTGGGCACCCGATTCGCAGAAATCGCCACAGGCAGTTTTGGTGTCACGGTGCCGCCGAACCTGATTCACGCCGACATCAATCCAGCGGTATTCAACGCCAACTACCCGGCGGCAGTGGCCCTGGAGGGCGACGCAAGGGTTGTGCTGGGCGCACTACTGGAACAGTTGCGAAAACTCGGCTCTGGCGCTACGGCGAATATCGAACTTCACGAGCGCATCCGCCGCGACAAAATCGCCTACAACGAAGAATGGCTGCGCCATGACAGTGGCGACAAAGTCAATCCCGCCGTATTTTTCAATGCGCTGCGTGCAGCGGTGCCCGACGATGCGATCGCTGTGATCGACGACGGAAACCACACTTATTTGACGGCAGAGCTCTTTCCGGTGCACTGCCCCAAGGCCCTGATCGTGCCGACCGATTTCAACAGCATGGGCTACGCAGTCCCTGCCGCCATCGGCGCCAAACTGGCCAATCCCGATCGGGAAGTATTTGCCATTGTTGGTGACGGTGCGTTCACCATGACATGCATGGAAATTGTTTCTGCCACGCGTCTGGGCTTGGGCTTGGTGTATTACGTGTTTCATGACGGTGAACTGTCGCAAATTGCTCAGGCACAGGAGATCCCGTTCAATCGAAAACCTTGCACCGCTTTGGGGGCGATTGATTTCAGCGGTGTCGCCATCGCCACCGGTGCCGAGTACATCCGGGTCCCGGAAAATGGCGCCGTAGTTCAAGCCATCGCCCAAGCGCGCGAGCTCGCCGCCACCGGTCGCCCGGTAATTGTCGATCTGATCATGGATTACTCGAAGCGCACCGCTTTTACGCTAGGCGCGGTAAAAACCAACTTCAAGCGCCTGCCCTTGGCGCAGCGCCTGCGCATGGTCACACGCGCCGTCAAGCGGAAAATTACCGGCTGAGGGCACCGATCTTGCCAGGGTTCAATCGACCAAGGCTTTGATCGTCGTCCGCCGTGAAAGAGAAGTGGTCAGCAAACCGCTGGCGATGATCAGAATCACACCAATCCAGCCGGATTGCGTGAGGGTTTCACCCCAGAAAAGAATGCCAAAGCCGCTGGCAAAAACCACTGTGCTATAAGCCAGGCTGGCCGAAACCAGCGTCTGGCCATGTTTGTAGGCCGCGGTCATGCACAGCTGAGCAAGCACGCCGAAACCGCCTACGCCCAGCAACAGCAAGCCACCCTTCAAATCGATCGCGCGAAAAGGACTACCCGCCAGCAACCAGGGCAGACCACCCAAGGCTGATAGGGCTGAAAAATAGAATACGGTTCGCCATTCCGGTTCACCAAGTTCGCCCAAGCGGCGAACATTGAGATAGGCCAGACTGGCAATGACGCCCGAGCCCAAACCAAACACCGCACCCAGCCACTGTTCGCCGCCCAGCGTCGGGCGCAGCAGAAGCACCACGCCGACAAATCCCGCAGCCAACGCGCCATAGAACCCGCGCCTTACCGGTTCGCGCACCCACTTAGCCAAAAGCAACGCTAAAAATAGCGGCGACGTATAGTTCAGCGTTACCGCCACCGCCAGTGGAATCAGGCTGATCGCCTGAAAGTACATCACCAGCGCGACAAAACCCGTCAAGCCTCTTGCAACATGAACTCGCAAGTGTGGAGTCGCCAGAGGAAGGCGGCGCACCAGAATGTAGCCGCCGATGATCAGCACCGCGATGAAACCTCGCCAGAACACCAGTTCGGCGGCCGAGAACTGCTCCGAGCCAAGCTTTACGCAAACGCCCATACTGGCAAACAGCAGGCTTGCCACGATCATCCATAGTGAATGCATAAAATGAAACGGGCGCCGGCCTTGACCGGCGCCCGCATCGGTTCTCCTCAGCTAAATGTGCTCGGCCATCACTCGCCGATAGAACTCGTGAAAGTGCTGCATGCCATCTTCCATCGGCGATTGATAGGGGCCAACTTCACTCCGACCCTGCTTCATCAGTGCGCGCCGGCCACGATCCATACGCTCGCCAATATCGTCATCCTCTATCGCCGTTTCCATATAGGCGGCTTGTTCCGCCTTGATAATGTCCGACTCGGACAGGGCGATATCCTCTGGATAGTAGAACTCGACCACATTCAAGGTCTTGTCCACATCTTGCGGTACCAGCGTTGATACCACAAGAACATGGGGATACCACTCGACCATGATGTTCGGATAGTAAGTAAGCCAGATCGCACCGTGCTTTGGCAATACGCCGTTGCAATAGTCGAGTACGGCCATATGCCAACGCTGATAGGTCGCAGTCCCTGGCTTCGCAAGCGAAGTGACGCCAACGCGCTGCACCGAGTACCAATCGCCAAACTGCCAGGTGAGGTCGTCGCAGGTGACGAAGCCGCCCAGACCAGGATGAAAGGGTGCAACGTGATAGTCCTCGAGATACACCTCGATGAAAGTTTTCCAGTTGTAGCTGCACTGATGCAGCTCGACGTGATCGAGCTTGTAGCCGGTGAAATCAAGCTCGCTCGCGACCTTCATGCCCGCGAGATCGTCATTGGCTGAACGCGGCCCCTTGAACAGCAATCCCCGCCAATTTTCCAGCTTTTGATTTGCCAGGTTGAGACAAGGATTGGCCGAAAAATGCGGTGCACCTTTGAGTTCTCCTCCACCGCTATAGGTCCAGCGATGTATCGGGCAGACGATGTTTTTCGCGTTTCCGGATCCCTGCAACATGATGGCCTGCCGATGACGACAGACGTTGGACATCTCATGAAACCCGTCAGGCTGGTGGCTTACCAAGCGTGCGTTATCGTTCCATTCCTGAGAACGATAGTCAAAAACCTCTGGAACCATCAACTCATGGCCAACATAGCCCGGACCGGCATCGAAGATCAGCTTTTTCTCCTGCTCGAAAAGCTTTTCATCGAAATACCAATCAACCGGAAACTGCGACTCTCCCGGTGAGAGGTGTACACGGGAGCCGACATCGGACATGATTCCCAACCTCCAAGAGGGTTTACCCGAAAACCGGAAACAGGCTGAAAGAACCGCCAGTACAAGCGCTTCTGCCGGTAAAATTCCGACTTGGCAATTGTAGCCAATTTGACCAAGCCCCGCACCTTAGGCTATTTTTATACTTTTCCCTTGCCGCTGGTCACCATTGTCGGCCAAGGCTTCATACATGGCCACTAAACCTAAGCTCACCCAGATTCCTGATTCAGCAAGCACAGGAACTCCATCGTTTGAAAACGCTCTTGGCGAATTGGAGAGCATTGTCGCGGCAATGGAGGCGGGACAAATGCCCTTGCAAGATGCGCTGGATGCCTATAAGCGTGGCGCGGATCTGTTGCGCCTGTGCCAGGAAACACTGACGGCTGCAGAGCAACAAATTCAGATCCTCGATGCCAATGGATTGCGCGAATTTAATCCAGAGACCGGCGGCGATCAAGAAAGCTGATCAGCGATGAAATTTCTGGACTGGATGTCCAACATCCAGCAACGCACCGAAACTGCACTGGAAACTGCCCTGCCATCGCCGGGAATCGCTCCCGCACGCCTGCATGAGGCCATGCGCTACTCTGTGCTGGGTGGTGGAAAACGCGTCCGTCCCTTGCTGTGTCATGCGACTGGAGCGATTTTTGGTGCTGACATCGATGTATTGGATACCCCCGCCATTGCCGTCGAACTGATTCACGCCTATTCGCTGGTGCACGACGATCTGCCTTGCATGGATGACGACATCCTGCGTCGCGGAAAACCCACCTGCCATGTCGAGTTCGACGAAGCAACCGCGCTTCTGGTCGGTGATGCCCTTCAGACTCTGGCGTTTCAGACGCTCTCCGGCCGCTTGACGGGGCTGGCGGCGGCAAGGCAACTTGATATGCTTAACTTGCTGGCTCTCTCGTCTGGTTCGCGCGGTATGGCTGGGGGACAGGCCGTCGATCTTGCCGCGGTTGGACATCAGCTGACGATCAGCGAGCTGGAGTACATGCATATCCACAAAACCGGCGCGCTGATTCGCGCCTCGGTCCTGCTGGGAGCCCACTGTGGCGAGGCCATGCCGGATGCCTTGGAGCATCTCGGGCATTTCGCCAATCGCATTGGGCTGCTGTTTCAGGTGGTTGACGATATCCTCGACGCCGAAGCGAGTACTGCTACGCTGGGCAAGACGGCCGGCAAAGATGCAGCTCAAAACAAACCGACCTATGTAAATATTCTCGGCGTAAGCGAAGCCAAAGCCAAAGCAAGCCGACTCAGGCAAGATGCACACGACTCCTTGGCGCCATTTGGCGATGCTGCCTCTCGCCTTCACGAACTCACCGACTTCATCGTCGAGCGTAACTTTTAATGAGCCATCCTCTGCTCGAAAACATTCACCTACCCGCGGATTTGCGCGCGCTGGAACGCGACCAGTTACCCCAAGTGGTTGAAGAACTGCGCGCCTTTTTGCTCGAATCCGTATCCAAAACCGGTGGACATCTTTCGTCCAATCTCGGCACCGTTGAACTGACCGTCGCGCTGCACTATGTGTTTGATACTCCAGAAGACCGACTGGTGTGGGATGTAGGTCATCAAACCTATCCGCACAAAGCGCTGACCGGACGGCGTGCGGGGATGGAGCGTTTGCGCATGAAAGATGGCGTATCGGGATTTCCGCGCCGTATCGAGAGTGAATATGACACTTTCGGTGTTGGCCACTCGTCGACATCGATCTCTGCTGCGCTAGGCATGGCAGTAGCGGCTCGCAACAGGGGAGAGGAGCGGCGTGTCGCGGCAATTATCGGTGATGGCGCCATGTCTGCCGGGCAGGCCTTCGAAGCCCTCAACAATGCAGGCGTGATCGATGCCAACTTGCTGGTCATTCTTAACGACAACGACATGTCAATCTCGCCGCCGGTTGGTGCGCTGAACAAATATCTGGCGCGCCTGCTGTCGGGAGGCACCTTCAATGCGGCGCGCCGCGCCGGAGAGAAAGTGCTGGCTTCGCTGCCCAACGTTCTGGAGTTTGCCAATCGGGTCGAGGAGCATGTCAAGGGCATGATTTCGCCGGGCACTTTGTTCGAGGAACTGGGCTTCAACTATATCGGGCCCATCGACGGGCACGATCTCGATGCACTGATTCCGACACTGCAGAATCTGCGCCGACTGAAAGGACCGCAGTTCCTTCACGTGATCACCCGCAAGGGACAAGGTTACAAACTGGCCGAAGCCGACCCCATTCTCTATCACGGCGTCGGCAAGTTTGATGCGGCCAATGGCATAGAACCGGGAAAGGCGCCAAGCCGACCGACCTATACCCAGGTGTTTGGCGACTGGCTATGTGACCAGGCGCAGGCCGATCCCCGTCTGATCGGCATCACGCCGGCAATGCGAGAGGGTTCCGGTATGGTGCGTTTTGCGCAGGAGTATCCGGAGCGTTATTTCGATGTTGGCATTGCCGAGCAGCATGCGGTCACTTTTGCGGGCGGACTCGCCTGCGAAGGAATGAGGCCGGTTGTCGCGATTTATTCGACATTTCTTCAGCGCGCCTATGACCAGTTGATCCACGATATTGCCTTGCAGAATTTGCCAGTGGTATTTGCCATCGACCGCGGTGGACTGGTCGGCGCGGATGGCGCGACACACAATGGTGCATTTGATCTTTCTTACCTCACCTGCATTCCGAACATGGTGGTGATGACGCCCAGCGACGAGAACGAGTGCCGCAAGATGCTCTCCACCGCCGTCACGCTCGATGGACCGAGTGCGGTGCGCTACCCGCGCGGCAGCGGCCCCGGAGTAACGGTAGAGCCAGGACTTAATACCTTGCCGATCGGCAAGGGGGAATTGCGTCGCCAAGGAAAGAGGGTTGCACTTCTGGCGTTTGGTTCGATGCTGACGCCGGCGCTCAAGGCCGCCGAATCCCTCGATGCCACTGTCGCCAATATGCGTTTCGTCAAGCCACTCGATGTCGAATTGATCCGACAGCTTGCGGCTAGCCATGGTCTACTGGTAAGTCTCGAAGAAAATGCCCTGATCGGCGGCGCAGGTGCGGAAGTTGCCCGTGCACTTGAATTGGCTGGCTTGAGTACCCCCCTGCTGCGCCTTGGACTCCCGGATCGCTTCGTCGATCATGGTGATGCAGCGCTACTCCTGGCTGAAGTAGGCTTGGACGCCCCCGGTATCGTGCGCAGTGTTGAAACGAAGCTGGCAGCCCCCATATAATAGTTGAGTAATATAGTCGGATAATGATATAGTCCGTTGCCGAACTTCCACCAATCACCGAGATACAGAATGAATTGTAGGGATCCCATGGCTCCACCAGAAAAAACCGTTATTGCAGATGTTCAGAGCAGCGCAGATTCGCGCCAATTGCCAATTAACAAAGTCGGCATCAAGGATATCCGCCATCCATTCAAGGTCCTCGACAAGAGCGGCGGCGTGCGTCACACCATCGCCACTTTCAATATGTATGTCGGACTGCCCCACAATTTCAAGGGCACGCATATGTCTCGCTTCGTCGAGATACTCAATGGGCACGAGGAAGAAATATCGGTAGAGAGCTTCGAAACCATGTTGCGCGAGATGGTCGCCCGACTCGAGGCCGAAACCGGGCACCTCGAGATGAGCTTTCCCTATTTCATCAACAAAGTCGCGCCCATCTCTAAGGTCAAGAGCCTGATGGATTATGAGGTGACTTTCATCGGCGAAATTATTGAAGGAGGCCGCTACCGCCAAACCATCAAGGTCGTGGTTCCGGTCACTAGCCTGTGTCCCTGCTCCAAGAAGATATCTGAGCGTGGAGCGCATAATCAGCGCTCGCATGTCACCATAACCGCCACCACCAATCAATTGGTCTGGATCGAGGATATCGTTCGCATGGCCGAATCCCAGGCTTCCTGCGAACTCTACGGACTGCTGAAGCGCCCCGACGAGAAATACGTTACGGAGTTGGCTTACGACAATCCAAAGTTTGTCGAAGACCTGGTGCGTGACGTTGCCGGCGCGCTCAACGCTGACACGCGCATCGACGCCTATGTGGTTGAGAGTGAAAATTTCGAATCGATCCACAATCACTCGGCCTATGCCTTGATTGAATGTGACAAGAAGCGCTACTGATTCTGTCCATTGAAACGCTGAACCATCTGCCCCAATAAAAACGGGCCACCCAGAATTCTGGGTGGCCCGTTTTTATTGAATTTCGATAGTGACTCAAGCCCTGCGAGTCCGCTTTTAGTTCCGGCTAACGTCAGCTGGTGCAGACATTGGCCGGCGCTAAAAACTCAATCTTTGACAGCAGATGAAACCCTTCTGGTGAGTTTTTCCTTGATCCGTGCCGACTTGCCGGAACGTTCACGCAGGTAATACAGTTTGGCGCGACGAACATCACCGCGACGCTTGACTTCAATACCCGCTATTAAAGGCGAGTAGGTCTGGAAGGTGCGCTCGACACCCTCCCCGGACGAAATCTTGCGCACGATAAAATTGGAATTGAGGCCGCGATTGCGCTTGGCGATAACCACACCTTCAAATGCCTGGACGCGCTTGCGATCGCCTTCAACCACTTTGACGCTGACAATCACCGTGTCACCCGGAGCAAAATCGGGCACAGTCGCACCCAGTCGCTCCATTTCTTCGGTTTCAAGTTGCTGAATCAAGTTCATTGCAATACTCCATCAAGTTATGGCTGCGGACACACCCGCCAACCTTACGCTCAGAGCAGGACTAAGTTTCTGTCCTGATGCGCGCGATTTCTAATGAGCTTCCCGCTGAAATTCAGCCAGCAGATCAGCTTCTTCCTTGCTAAGCGCCCTCACCTCGAAAAGGTCAGGGCGCCTTTGCCACGTCCGACCCAGTGCCTGTTTGAGGCGCCAACGTCGAATTCCTTCGTGATTGCCTGACAACAACACATCGGGCACCACACTTCCTTCATATACCTCTGGCCGCGTGTAGTGCGGACAGTCCAGCAAACCCGCGGCAAATGAATCTTCTACCGCCGAAGCCTCATCGTTCAACGCGCCCGGTAACTGTCTGATGCAAGCATCCATCAGCGCCATTGCAGCCAGTTCGCCACCGGAAAGAACAAAATCGCCTAGCGACAATTCCTCATCCACACAGCGCTCTACTAGCCGCTCATCAATTCCTTCGTAGCGCCCGCAAAGCAGAATCGCGCCATCACTTGCTGCCAGTTCCACCACGCGCCGCTGATCAATCCGTGCGCCCTGCGGCGAAAGGTAGATCACCTTCGCCGTACCACCAGCGCCGACTTTTGACGCTGCCTTTGCTGCCGCTTTCGCTTCAACAATCGCCTGCTCTAGCGGGGACGCCATCATCACCATTCCGGGCCCGCCGCCATAGGGCCGATCATCCACCGTTCTATGCACATCCTGCGCCCACTGCCGTGGGTTCCAGCAATTGACCTGCCACAGCCCCCGATCCAGTGCGCGCCGGGTAATTCCCGACTCGGTCAGCGCTGCAAACATCTCGGGAAACAGTGTTACGACATCGAAGCGCAAGCTCACCAGTCGATATCCCAATCGGTGCGGATCATTCCCTCTGACAAATCAACGGTCTTGACCACGTGTTCCACAAACGGCAGCAACCTTTCACGCGTACCGTCATTCACCACCAGTACTTCGTTTGCGCCCGTCTCGATCAGGGACTTGACGCGACCCAAAGGCTGGTCCTGCATATTCACGACATTCAGACCGATCAGATCAGCCCAGTAGTACTCATCTTTTACCGGCGGCGGCAGAGCTTCTCGCGGTGCGCCAAAATAGTTATTACCCAGCGCTTCGGATGCATCTCTGTCGTCAATTCCAACAAGCTTGGCGACGACACCGTCGCCATGCAATTTGACAGACTCAAGCTCATGCGCCTTCCAACTCGCGGCAGGTGCATCGACATCTGCGGATAGCCACCACTGCGACATCTTCCGCCAAGCCTCGGGATCGTCACCAAAGGGATGAATCCGCAACCAGCCTTGTACTCCAAACGGGGCCACGATGCGCCCCAATACAATCATGCGACTTAGGCAGCCTTTGGTGCCGCAGCTTGCTTGACCAGGCGTGCGGCGGTCGGCGAAAGCTGCGCGCCATGCCCTTGCCAATACGCAAGACGCTCGGTATTGACCACCAGCCCTTTTTCATTTTCGGCGGCGACCGGGTTGTAATAACCAATGCGTTCGATGAAGCGGCCATCACGGCGATTGCGCGAATCGGCAACCACCATATGGAAGAATGGACGCTTCTTGGCGCCACTACGGGCAAGACGGATAACAACCATGGTGTTCTCTTGAAAAGCGGGAAAGCCGGCGATTTTATTTCAAATGCCCGGAATAAACAAGGCAAAGAGCTCGAATATCGGCAGGTTTGGCGCTACCTGCCCCCGGACATTTTCAGCCTAGGAAGCTCGATTTCCATCTCGCGGGTGTTCTGCTGAATACCAACCGGGGCCTGATCCTCATTTTGAAACCCCCGCGCCTCAAGCAGAGAAAATGCGGCCGGTTTCCACTAAAATCGGGGCTCGTCCCCGGCCGTTCGGATCGTCATGCGCCGTAACAAGACCTCCCCGTCAACGCCTGTTCAGCTCCAGCAAGCACTTGACTGGCTCGCTGAAACTCCGCACGAGGACGCTCTGCTCGACTTGGTTCCCTTGCGAAATCACGTTGCCGCGATAGGCGCACTGGGGCTTCCCATACTGCATCGTCTGAAAATTGAGGAATTGCTTCAGCAGCGTGCCGAACGGATCGACGAATCACTGTTCCCCATGCTGCTCGATGTCAAGCTGCCACTGCCGGTCCACCTTGGTACGGTCGCTCAGAGCCTGATCGGATTGCGCGCGGAGTTGGGTGAAACCTGGCTGAAAGTCGCTGAAGTTGCTGACCCTCTGGAAACTGCGCGCGTTCATCGCAGTCAGGCCCATATCTGCCTGCAGGGCATCCACAACCTGTCGCGACAATTCATCACTAGCCTGCTAATCGCGATTCCCTCACCCTTGGGTTTCTGGCGCAACATTCAGGCCATCTACCATTGCGCCCGAAATTCGGTCGATCCGACGGCAACCGTGCCAGTGGAAGTAAATGCGGTCGATGCCCAATTCAAAGCGATACTGGCACTCGCTGCGGCACAACCAGAAGGTCTGACTCCACGAGAAATTGCTTTTCTCGCCGACTATCTCGAGTCTCATGCAACGTCGATTCAAATTGACCTGATTCCTCCCGATGAATTTGAAGACTGGTTCTGGCTGGACGCCAATCTAGACCAGCCGCCGGTTCCTCTCGCGCGCCTAAGGCCTGACAATGAGCGTTGCCTCTACTTCCGTCTCGATAGACTGGCCAACCTCACCGCACGGCATCTGGACCAGCTAAATGACGGAGCACCTCCAGCGTCACTCGGATTGCCCCCACAGGCCGCTGGAGCAGACTATCGCAACGCACTCGAGCGGGCACGTCAATGCTGGGCTACGCCTAGACGGCGCAGCTTCAATCGCCGACCGCAGTCCATTCCCGTTGAAGTCTGTACGCAACTCAGTTCATTGTGGACGGCTTTGGAAAGTGACTCAAAAACCGAGCCCAATTCCAGCGCCTGCGAGATGACACATAGCAATTGGACCCTGCTTAACGAAGGTCCTTCCGGTTATGCAATCGTGCATGTCATCGGCGAGGTCGCCGGCATTGTCCCCGGTTGTGCCGTCGGCTTGCGCACAGGTGCCGGCGCCGCTTGGCAGATTTGTCTGGTGCGCTGGGCTCGCAGCAAGAGTCACAACCATGTTGAATTGGGTCTGGAAGTTTTGGCACCCTCGGCAACACCTGTACGAATCCAGACCTTGAACCGCCGTAGTCCGGAGCCGCCGATACCCGCTCTGCTACTTCCTGCCCTGCCTGGCCTCAATCGCAGCGAAGCAATTTTGTCCGGACGAGGCGACTACAACGCACGTCCGTTCACCTTGCTCCAAGAACAAGATGCCTGCTTGCAGATCGTCGAATGCGTACCGCAGAGGAATCTGATTGAAACCGCCAGTATCGAAGTGTTCGAGTTTCAAAGGAATCGCGCTACGAGCTAAGCGCGTGTTGACCGAGGTAGCTCGGCGACCAGCAACGCTCCGATTAGAATGACACTCCACGAAGCGAAAAGCCAGATAAGGAATAGCGGTACAGCGGAAAACGCACCGTAAACAACAGCATTCACCTTAAACGCCGTAGAAATGTAAATCGCAAATAGTTTTTGCAGCCCCGCAAAGCCGAGCGCGGCCATTGCGCCACCAAAAGTTGCATGCAATATCTTCACCGACTTGCTGGGAACCCCCCAATAAAGCATGCCGAACAAGGCGATCATGAACGCAAATGGCAATAAGCCTTGGATCACGAAGGCATTGACCCACAAGGTCTCCTTGAACAAACCAAGCGAGACTCCTGCCACATAGGAAACTGCCGCGAGACTGCCGCCGAAAGCCAGTGGCCCGAGTAGAAGCGCAAGCCCGTGCATGAACAGGCGGCGCAAGAACGGGCGACTGGATCTGACTTGCCAAATTCGATTGAAAGCTCCCTCTATGGTCAGCATCTGCATCAGGGCAATCGCAGCGAGCATCACAATCCCGAAAAATGTTACATGACCCGCACGGGTCGCAAACTGGCCAAGATATTTGGCGATGATGACTCCGGCTTTGTCGGGCAGCAAATTGGCCAAAAGAAACTTTTCAAGCGCCGATCCAAGACCCACACCAACAGGCAGAACTGAAATCAGCGCCAATGCAGTGGCGATCATTGGCACCAGGCCAATCAAGGTAGCAAACGAAAGCGCAGCTGCCGTCTGCGCGCATCGTTCGGCATGAAAACGCCGCGCCGTACGCAGAATCAACCGAAAGGGCGCGATGAGCCACATATAATCGAATTCTACTGGAGGCCGCAGAATGCAGACGCATGGTGAATCAAAAGAAGTCCTTGTTCTCTACTACAGTCATCATGGCTCGGTTCGCGAACTGGCGCTCAATATCGCACGAGGAATCGAACAGACCCCTGGAATAGCCGCGCGCCTGCGCACGGTACCCAGAGTATCGGCAGTCTGTGAAGCAACCGAAGCCAGCATTCCGGAGGAAGGCCCCCCCTACGTCGATGCGCGCGACCTGGAAGAATGTATTGGCCTCGCGCTTGGCAGCCCAACCCGCTTCGGCAACATGGCGGCGCCACTTAAGTACTTCCTCGACTCAACCAGCGCTGAATGGCTCAAAGGCTCATTGGTGGGCAAGCCTGCCGTGGTTTTTACTTCGACGACAACAATGCACGGAGGGCAGGAATCAACTCTGTTGTCGATGATGCTGCCTCTCCTGCATCACGGCATGATAATCCTAGGCATTCCCTATACCGAGGCGGCGCTATTGGAAACTTGCCAAGGCGGAACGCCCTATGGCGCAAGTCATGTTAGCGGCAGCGACGGAACTACGAAAAGTAACGAGCATGAAAAAATTCTCGCCGTAGCGCTTGGGCGCCGTCTGGCCGAGACAGCGAAGAAATTGGCTGCATGAACCCCTGGATCAACCGGCTGACGTCGACCAGCCTTGTTCTTCTGCTGTTTCTCTGCCTGGCATGGGAACTCTGGATCGCCCCCCTTCGGCCCGGTGGTTCAATGCTGGCGCTGAAAGCCGTCCCGCTGTTGCTGCCGCTGTTTGGTATTTTGCGCGGCTCACGCTACACCCATCAGTGGACGTCCATGTTAACCCTGGCCTATCTCACCGAGGGATTGGTGCGGGCGGCGTCAGACTCAGGCGCGAGTCAGGTGCTCGCGACTCTCGAAACCGCTCTCGCTGTACTTCTGTTCGTCGGGTGCCTTGCTTATTCGCGTGCAAGTGCCCCCTCCCGAACCATCAAAGCTGGGGATTAAGCTTTTCCTGTCCGGAACTCAGCTTGTTGAGCGCATTTAGATAGGCCTTTGCCGACGCGACAACGATGTCCGTGTCAGCCCCCTGCCCATTCACGACTCGACCGCCTTTGCCCAGACGCACCGTCACTTCGCCTTGCGCATCGGTACCCGTGGTTATGGCATTTACCGAAAACAGCAGCAACTCCGAACCGCTAGCGGCCACACTTTCTATGGCTCTGAAGGTTGCATCAACAGGGCCGCTGCCACTGGATTCAGCATGACGTTCCTCTCCTCCTGCAGATATCGTCAATCTCGCCTGCGGCACTTCGCCCGTCTCGGAGTGAAACATTGATGAAACCAGCTTGTAGTGTTCGTCATCGGATAGAACCATCTCATCACTCATCAAGGCGTGCAAATCCTCGTCGAAGATCTCATGTTTCTTGTCGGCAAGTTCCTTGAAGTGGGTGAAAGCAGTATTCAGAACTTGTTCGCTTTCAACCTCTATACCGAGCTCTTTCAAACGCGCCTTGAAAGCGGTGCGTCCGGAATGCTTGCCAAGCACTAGCTTATTCGCATTCCAGCCCACATCCTCGGCACGCATGATCTCGTAGGTTTCGCGGTGCTTGAGCACGCCGTCCTGATGAATGCCTGACTCATGAGCGAACGCATTGGCGCCGACAATCGCCTTGTTCGGCTGTACGGGAAAGCCAGTGATGCTCGACACCATTTTGGATGCCGCCACTATCTGGGTCGTATCGATACGCGTTATACAAGGAAAGACATCTTGCCTCGTGTGCACCGCCATGACGACTTCCTCCAGCGCTGCATTTCCGGCACGCTCGCCGAGACCATTGATTGTGCATTCAATCTGGCGAGCACCGACCATCACGGCCGCTAGACTGTTGGCCACAGCCAAACCCAGATCGTTATGGCAATGTACCGACCAAACAACCTTGTCGGAGTTTGGAATACGTTCGCGCAGCTGCTGGATACGCTCCGCATATTGACCGGGCACATTGTAGCCAACCGTATCCGGAATGTTGATCGTGGAAGCACCTTCCTTGATTACTGCCTCGATGATGCGGCAAAGAAATTCTAAGTCGGACCGTCCGGCATCCTCGCAGGAAAACTCGACATCGTCGATCCCATTTCGCGCAAACCTCACTGCGTGAGTCGCCGCAATCAGTACATCGTCTGCGGACATGCGCAACTTTTTTTCCATATGAATCGGACTGGTGGCGATGAAGGTATGGATTCGTCCTGATTTTGCGGGCTTGACTGCTTCAAGAGCTCGCGAAATGTCCTTGTCAAATGCGCGGCACAAGCCGGCGACGGTTGAGTCGGTGATAACTTCCGCGACTGCCTTGACGGCATCAAAATCGCCGTTCGAGGCGGCCGGAAAGCCGGCCTCAATGATATCTACGCGCATCCGCTCAAGCTGACGGGCGATGCGCAACTTTTCCTCCTTGGTCATCGAGGCGCCGGGGCTTTGTTCGCCATCGCGCAAAGTGGTATCAAATATGATCAAGTGCTCTTTGGACATGGTTGCCTCCTGTGAAAGACCAATAGTGGTCCATGCCGTCCCTTGCAGGACGGATAACAAATTACCGGATTATGAGGGGGAGTTTTTAGCGCGCGCGGCGCAGCAGCAGAAGCAGTTTGGCGCGCAGCGGCAAGCGCGCGATCAGCGCGCCCGAAAAGGCAAGAAACAAAATGCTAAATACGATTGTCGCAAACATGCCAGCAACTATAAATGCTTTATTCCAACCCCGCAACAAATTTCGTATCGGCTGTTGCGAGTTAATGAGTTGTCCGGTTCTGTAGCACGACATCTGTCCGATCGTCATAGTGCCCCGAAGGGGGAACGAGATGAAACGGACGGGACTGCTACAGGAGATCCGGAAGATGAGATTCGAAGAAGCGTATGAAGGGTGGAATGCAGGGAGGCTTACCCAGGCCGAGGCGGCACAAATCTTGGGGATGTGCGAGCGCAGTTTCCGGCGGTATCTGGTGCGCTACGAAGCGGACGGGTTGGACGGGTTGATTGACCGCCGCCTGGAGCAGGTATCCAACCGACGGGCACCGGTGGATGAAGTCATGGCGCTGACCGAGCAGTATCGGCGTCAGCATCTGGGTTGGAACGTCAAGCACTTCCATAGCTGGTACCGGCGAACGGGCGGCACACGCAGCTACACGTGGGTCAAAAAACGTCTGCAAGGAGCAAAGCTGGTCCCGACGTATGAGAAGCGTGGAGCCCATCGGAAGCGGCGCGACCGGTCGGCGCTATCGGGCATGATGATCCACCAGGACGGCAGCACCCACGAATGGGTGGCCGGACAGAAATGGGACCTGATCGTCACCATGGATGACGCCACCAGTTGGCACTACTCGATGTTCTTCGTCGGACAGGAAGGCACAGCCAGCAGCTTTCGGGGCGTGCATGACGTGATCACGGCGCGAGGCCTGTTCAGTTCGTTCTACAGCGACCGGGGCAGCCATTACTGGACCACCCCGGAAGCCGACGGCAAGGTGGATAAAGAAAACCTCACCCAGTTTGGCCGCGCCATGAAGCAGTTGGGCATCGACATGATTGCCGCTTACTCACCCGAGGCCCGGGGGCGTTCGGAACGGGCCTTTGGCACCCATCAGGGGCGCCTGCCGCAGGAACTGGCGCTGGCCAGCATCACCGATATGGACACGGCCAATCGCTACCTGCTGGATGTCTATCTGCCGGCCTTCAACGCCGAGTTTGCCGTGCCGGCGATGGAGTCCGGCTCGGCCTTCGTACCATGGATCGGTGGCAGCCTGGAGGACATCCTGTGTGAGCAGTATGAGCGCACGGTAGGCAACGACAACTGCGTTCGCTTCGGCGGCATGATCTTGCAGATACCGGCGGATCGCCATCGTTGCCACTACGTCAAGGCGCGGGTACGGGTGAATCGGTACGCCAGCGGTGCCCTGGCCATATTTCACGGACCCCGCGGATTAGCTTACTTCGCGCCTGACGGGAGACCCATCACAGATGAACTGCAACTGGCCGCCTGAACCGTCCGCCAGGCGCGCCGTCGGGGGCGGAAACCGGCTTCGGGCTACGCCCTCCGCTGCTTCCCGCCCCCAACAGAAAAAGCGGACAATTCATGTGCTACAGAACCGGACAAGTCTAAAAACCCGCAACACAAATTTCGTATCGGCCAGCCTGCTCTACCTTCTCGGTTTGGAGAAGGCTGGAGCTAACCACCACTGATGCTTTGCTTCCGCCGGCTTTTTCGCCAGTTCCATGCAGCCATGACATAGCCGGAAAGTGCGTACGCAAGAAACAATCCGAACAATACTCCCGGCGGGTATGACGACACTAGGACATAGACCAAGACAATGGCGGGTAGCACCATGAATGGAACGCTACGTCTAAGATTGATGTCCTTGCCACTCCAGTAGGGCAAAGTACTGACCATCGTGACGCCGGCAAAAAGAGTCAATGCGAAAGCGTACCAGCGCACCTCTACCCCCGCAATGCCGAGGTCATTGATGATCCAAATGAAACCTGCCACCAAAGCCGCAGCCGCAGGGCTCGGCAGGCCTTGAAAACTGCGATTATCCACCACATCGATATTCGTGTTGAAGCGAGCCAACCGTAGCGCCGCTCCCGCACAATAGACAAAAGCCGCAATCCAGCCCCATTTGCCCATGCCTTTCATCGCCCACTCGAACACTATCAACGCAGGAGCGGCACCAAAAGACACCATATCGGATAGTGAATCGTACTCAGCACCAAAAGCACTTTGTGTACGAGTCATACGCGCAACCCGACCATCCAGTCCGTCAAAGACCATGGCGATAAAAATTGCCACCGCGGCGTGCTCAAAGCGTCCTGTCATTGCCTGCACTATTGCGTAGAACCCCGCAAATAACGCAGCAGTCGTCAGCAAGTTAGGCAGCAAATAGATTCCGCGCCGACGCAACTCGGATTTCATTAGCGCTTTACGAGGGGGAATGACCGGCATGATGGGATCGCGTTAAGAGACAAATCTATTCTAACGGCTCAAGCAAAACCCTCGGCAATGTCGAGATCAGACACCAGCCAAATCGAGACAATGCTCTTGCTCAAAACAGTCCACGAAACTCTGTGAGGTACACAGTAGCACCATGCACCTCACAAACCCACGACAGATATCGATCAGTTCTTGGTTTGGTCGACCAGTTGATTTTTCTTGATCCACGGCATCATTGCACGCAATTGCTCGCCCACCTGCTCAATAGGATGCGCAGCAGTCAGCCGTCGGCGCGCCGTCATTTCCGGATAATTGGTACGACCTTCGAGAATGAACTTCTTGGCATATTCGCCTTCTTGAATCGCCTTCAATGCATCTTTCATCGCGGCACGCGCTTCGGCGCCGATGACTTTGGGTCCTGTTACATATTCGCCATATTCGGCGTTGTTGGAGATCGAGTAGTTCATGTTGGCAATACCGCCTTCAAAAATCAGATCCACAATCAGCTTGACCTCGTGCAGGCACTCGAAATACGCCATCTCCGGCGCGTATCCGGCTTCGGTCAATGTCTCGTAGCCAGCCTTGATCAACTCGACCAAGCCGCCACAAAGCACCGCCTGCTCACCGAACAAATCTGTCTCGGTTTCCTCACGAAAATTGGTCTCAATTACCCCACCCTTGGTGCCTCCATTGGCGGCAGCATACGACAAAGCAATATCTTTGGCCTTGCCCGACTTATCCTGATGAATCGCGATCAGCGAGGGTACACCACCTCCACGCAGGTATTCGGAGCGAACTGTATGACCAGGCCCCTTAGGTGCGATCATAATGACATCCAGGTCAGCGCGAGGGAGTACTTGATTGTAGTGAATATTGAAACCATGGGCGAAGGCTAGGGTAGCGCCCTTTTTCATGTTGGCCTCAACATCACCGTGATAAACCTCTGGAATGGTCTCATCAGGCAACAGCATCATGACGACATCCGCCTCTTTCACCGCCTTGGCCACTTCCTCGACCTTAAGACCGGCTTTTTTGGCCTTATTCCATGATGCTCCACCCTTACGCAAGCCGACAGTCACTTTGACCCCTGAATCCTTGAGGTTTTGTGCATGGGCATGGCCTTGCGAGCCGTAACCGACTATGGTGACCTTCTTGCCCTTTATGAGAGAGATGTCGGCGTCTTTGTCGTAATAGACTTTCATTCGTTTTCCTTGGTTTCAGAGTTCAGACTTTGAGAATTCGATCGCCACGTCCGATGCCCGACACACCGGTTCGAACGGTTTCGAGTATCAAAGAGCGATCAATAGCTTCGAGAAAGGCGTCGAGCTTGGAGCCATTGCCCGTGAGCTCGATTACATAAGTTGAATCGGTTACATCGATGATGCGACCGCGAAAAATATCTGCGATCCGCTTCATCTCCTCCCGATCTTTACCAGCGGCGCGCACTTTGACCAACATCAACTCGCGCTCAATATGAGCAGCCTCGGACAAATCCACCACCTTGACGACGTCAATCAGCTTGTTGAGTTGCTTGGTGATCTGTTCGATTACATCGTCGGAACCGGTGCTTACAATTGTCATGCGGGAGAGAGAGGAGTCTTCAGTCGGCGCCACCGTCAATGACTCGATGTTGAAAGCACGGGCTGAGAACAAACCGGAAACACGTGATAGTGCGCCAGCTTCGTTTTCGATGAGAATGGAAATAATATGTCGCATGCCTACAGTTCCTCAGCCAGAATCATTTCCGACAACCCTTTGCCGGCTGCTACCATCGGATACACGTTGGCTGTCTGATCAGTCAGGAAATCCATAAAAACCAGGTCATTCTTGTGCTTGGTAAATGCCTCACGCAGAGCAGGCTCGACGTCAGCGGGTCGCTCTATCTTCATCCCGACATGTCCGTAGGCCTCTGCCAACTTAACGAAATCTGGCAAAGCATCGACATAGGACTCGGCATAGCGATTGCCATGGAACATCTGCTGCCATTGACGCACCATGCCCAGATAGCGGTTATTGAGATTAATGATCTTGATCGGCAGACGAAACTGTTTCGCCGTCGACAGCTCTTGAATATTCATCTGAATTGAACCTTCGCCGGTGACACATGCCACCGTCGCTTTTGGATTTGCAAACCGCACGCCCATCGCGTAGGGCAAACCAACTCCCATCGTGCCCAATCCCCCGGAGTTGATCCAGCGCCGAGGTTTGTCAAATTTGTAGTATTGCGCCGCCCACATCTGATGCTGGCCCACATCAGATGTAACAAAAGCTTCTCCGCCGGTGACTTCGTACAGCTTTTCAATCACATACTGGGGCATTATGATTTCTTTACCCTGTTTGTACTTGAGCGACTTCTTGCCCCGCCACTCGTCGATTTGCTTCCACCAGGCAGCCAAGGCTTTCGGATCTGGTGAACCACCGGAGGCTCCCAGATGCTTCTGCAGCTCGTCAAGAACGTCGGGCAGGTTTCCTACGATTGGAACATCGACCCGAACGCGTTTTGAAATCGAGGACGGATCAATATCGATGTGGATGATCTTGCGCGAAACTTCGGCAAAATGCGTTGGATTGCCAATGACTCGGTCATCGAAACGGGCGCCAACGGCGATCAGGACATCACAATTCTGCATGGCCATATTCGCCTCGTAGGTACCATGCATGCCCAGCATTCCCAGAGACTGCTTGTCCGTTGCCGGAAATCCACCCAAACCCATCAACGTGTTCGTGACGGGGTATCCGAGACTATGGCTAAGCTTGGTCAGCCTTTCGGCTGCATCGGAGAGGACTACCCCTCCTCCGGCGTAGATCATCGGCCGCTTGGCCTCCAAAAGCATCTGGACCGCCTTCTTGATTTGTCCGCTGTGGCCTTTGACTACCGGGTTGTAGGAACGCATGGAGATCGATTTAGGGTACTCGAATTCACACGTTTGATTGGTGATGTCCTTCGGTATATCGATCAGCACAGGGCCAGGGCGGCCCGTTTTCGCAATATAGAACGCCTTCTTGAAGGTAACTGCGATATCTCTTACATCCTTGACCAGGAAATTGTGTTTGACGCAAGGGCGGGTAATGCCCACCGTGTCGCATTCTTGGAAAGCATCTTGCCCTATGTACGCCGTAGGTACTTGCCCGCTTATGATAACCATCGGCACAGAGTCCATGTGTGCCGTAGCGATCCCTGTTACCGCATTAGTCACACCGGGCCCAGAGGTAACGAGGCAGACGCCAATTTTGTTGGAGGATCTCGAATAAGCGTCTGCCGCGTGAACGGCCGCCTGCTCGTGACGAACCAGGATATGCTTGAATTTGTCCTGCTTGAACAACTCGTCATAAATATAGAGGACCGAGCCGCCGGGATAGCCGAATACGAACTCGACCTTTTCCTCTTGCAAGCACTTGATTACAATTTCTGCGCCAGTTAGCTGCATTGATTACACCTGTTACACTTTTCGAGTGAAACATATAACCTTACTGGCTCGCTCACGAATGGTCAAGATTTTTAGTCCAACCTTTTTGTTGATACACCGTTCAAAATCGGCAGGTGCGACCTCTGGGCTCCCAAAAAGAACTATCTGACTTCCTGTCCAGCGTCGAACGGCGCGCATTCAAGCAGGCTTTGTTCGCTGTTCGAAACGAAGAAACAGCGTTGGACATCGTTCAGAACGCCATGATGCGACTCGCGGAGAAATACGGTGATCGCCCTATCAACGAGTGGCCGATGCTGTTTCAGCGAATATTGCAGAACGCTATTCGCGACAACTATCGGCGCGCCAAGGTTCGCTCCCTGTGGACAACTTTGTTGTCGTCATTCACCCTCAATAGTGACGAAGATTCTGATTTTCTAGAAACCATTTCGGCCGAATACGAGTCTGAGGGTCTAGCGACACCTCACCGACGGTTGGAACAGAAACAAACCCTTGCTATCATTGAAAAAGAGATTCAGAAACTACCACCACGTCAACGTGAAGCCTTCCTGTTGCGTTATTGGGAGGAGATGGGTATCGCCGAAACTGCGGCGGTAATGGGGTGCTCGGAGGGAAGTGTAAAGACTCATTGCTCACGTGCCACGCATACGCTGGCAGTGGCAATGACTGAATTGGGCATAAAGCTATGAACGAAGACACAGAAATCGGCTATAAAGTTAGGCAGATACTCAATCAGGGCCTTGATACTCTTGATGAAAATGTATCGAGACGCCTTAGTTTGAACCGTCATACAGCATCAGGGTACCAGCGAGGAACTGTTGGGCAGCTTCGCATGACCAGTATCGGTCAAGTCGCCGAACTGGCCGTATTTGCCGCTTTTGCCAACGCTCGCACCCTACTAGCGATCATGGCATTGAGTATTGGCGCCACAGGGACTTATTATTGGAAAGCTTTAGAGCAGACTAAGGAGTATGCAGAAATTGACAGCGCCCTCCTAGCTGACGAACTCCCCCCCTCCGCATACCTTGATCGAGGCTTCAACGCATGGCTCGAGCGCGCATCAGACTCATCCTTGCAGTAGTGGCGTTCTGGCTGTTCGCCCCATTTGGCCATGCAGGTATCACCCCACCTCTTGCACAGCCGTCATGGACTGAATTGAGTCTAGAGCAGAAGCAAATTCTGGCTCCGCTTGCCAAAGAATGGGACAAGATGGATGGCTTCCGACGAAAGAAATGGCTGGGCATTGCTAAACGCTATCGATCGATGAAGGACGGCGAGAGAACCCGTATGCAGCATCGAATGACCGATTGGGCCAAGCTTTCGCCAGATGAGCGCAATCGAGCAAGAGACAAGTACAAGTCGCTGCAAAAAGCGCCCCCGGCGAAAAAAGACAGCGTGAAGGCAAAATGGCAGGAATATAAAGCACTCCCGGAGAGCGAGAAAGTGCGCCTCAAGGCTGAAGCCGCGCGGAAGAAAGCGTCACTTGCCTCGAAATCAAAAAAGCCGAACTCCTCTACCTCAGCGATAGCGGGAAAGAACTCGATCCCAAACGTACGAACCGGGCAGACGGCGCCACGCTAATCTACCACTATGCCGACCTCAAAGGATCAGATACCGGGGATGCGTCGTCGCATCGCCAGCATGATGTATGAGAGCCTGCTGTTGCTGGGCGTGCTCTCAGTGACCTTCATGCTGCCCCAGCTTGCCCTAGGTATTGGATTTGGAGTCGTTCTACCCGGTTGGGCACTAATGATCCACGTGTTTGTGGTACTCGGAATCTACTTTATCTGGTGTTGGCACCGAGGCGGGCAAACCTTGGCGATGCAGACATGGAAGATTCAAATGTCAACTCCTGGTGGCGCAAAGGCGACTCTGCCTCGGTTGGCTCTACGCTACGCGCTGGCTTGGCCCAGCATCGCATATCTCGGTGTGGGCGTGCTTTGGGCATTGTTTGATCGCGACCACCAATTTCTGCATGACCGGCTGGCAGGAACCCGGCTTGTGTTCAATCCCGATTCGACGCGATCAGCGCCGCTCAACCCACCATAACATTCCTGCAGCCATCAGCAAGAAAAGTATGCTCGGAGTTATTGCAGAAAAAAACGAGGGCCAACTGTTGATTACACCGAGGCTGGAAAACAGCCCGTTCAACATGTGGAAACCAATGCCCAGCATTATTCCAGCAAAAACCCTGATGCTGACCGCCCCCATTCGATCTTGCATATAGGCAAACGGTAGCGCCAGCGCCATCATCACCAGTGCCGCCAACGGATATATAAGCTTCTTCCACATTGCGATATCGTAGCGATCTGTTTTCTGCTGATTCCCGCTTAGATGTTGAATGTAAGAATACAAATTAACTAAAGACATTCGTTCAGGAACGACAAGCAGCACGGCCAACAAGTCGGGGCTGAGTGCTGATTTCCAGTTCAGTTCACCATGCCGCTCCACGCTGGCCGAGTCCCCCGAAAACACGGTGCGCACCACACCTTCGAGAGACCAATTGCCGCTTGAAATATAGAACCCACGATCAGCCTCGCTAATCGAAAGCAACTGAAACTGTTCGTCGAATTCGAACACGCGCACATTCCTCAAAGAGGAATCGGGGAGTACCTCGCGAACATTTACGAAGGCGCGCTCATCTCTGACCCAAAGGCCAGAACGAAACTCTTGCGCCACCAAGCTACCCATTGCCTTGAGTCTCAACTGCTGAGCTGCGCGTTCTGCCGGTGGCGCTAGAAACTCACCCAGAAGGAGGGTCAAACAGGCAAACACCAATCCGATTTTTGCCAGCGTAACCAACAAATTTCTCGTTGAAAGACCAGCGGCCCGTAGTACGGTGATCTCAGAATGTCGAGCAAGCAAAGTGAGTGCATATAGAGTACCAATCAGCACCCCGATGGGTAGCAACTCGTACAGCCTGCCAGGCAAAGTCAAAGTCACATATCCCAAGGCGTGAATCAGTTCATAGCCGCCCTTGCCAATACTCTCTAGTTCGTGAATGAGATCAAAAAAGGCAAATAGCATCAAAAACGCCGCCAATACCAGCGTTGTTGATGCATAGATCTCTCTCGCCAAGTGCCGTTCGTAGATCTTTAGCGCCATCGAAATCTACCCCAGGCAAGCGGATTTTGCCGTCGATAAAAGAGAACAATTAAGAGCAAGAACATCCCAACGTGCACTGCCCAGACACCAATCTCGAAACGCAACTTCCCTTGTGCAACCCACGCCTGGCTGACACTAAGCAGATTGCTGTAAATCATGTAAGTGAGCAACGCAAAAACAAGATTGTTAGCCCGTCCGGCGCGAGGATTGACGAATGCTAATGGTATTGCAAGAACACCAAGGTTAAGTGCCGCTAGCGGTAGTCCCAAGCGCCATAGAAGCTCAGCCAGATTCGCCAATTGCGGTTTGCGTACTAGCTCCCAAACCGGTTTTGTACGCGGCGAATCTTCAAGCCCTCGGGCTTCTTTTGTTTCAATTCGCAACGCATAACGATCGAATTCCATCACTCGGTATTCCGTCGTTCCAGCTTCACCCTCGTAGCGCCTTCCGCGATCGAGAACAAGAAACCGATCTCCATTAGGCATGGTCTCCGTGTGACCGTGCGCTGTCGCCATTACGCCCAACCGCCCTTGTTGAATTGAGCTTATAAAGACGTTCTTAACTTTTCCATCATCGCCGGCCACGCTCTCGGCAAAGAACACCCGATCAGCTGAGCTTGACTCGTTGAACGCGCCAGGCGAAACCCGAGCGACGTCGTCGCGTTGGTCCATACGTTGACGATAGGCCTCACTTTTCTGCGTTGCCCACGGTGCAAGTAGCAGCGAAAGAATCGCAATTACAATCACTGGCGGCCCGACAAACTTAAGCACCGGTTTGATCCAAGCAGTTAGTGGCACTCCAGCTGCCAGCCAAACAACCATTTCAGAATCGCGATACCAGCGCGACATAGTCATTAATACCGCGACAAACAAGGTCAAGGAAAGCAACACCGGTAGGTAGCTAATAGCGCGGAAACCGAGAAGGGCGATGACCGCCTCAGATGCCAATCTTCCTCCCGCCGCATCTCCCAGTAAGCGAATCAATTGGGTAGTCATCAGAATCGCGAACAAAGCGACGAAAACTCCGGCCGCGGTATGGGTGAACTCCCTAATTGCGGCTCGTTGAAAAATCATCGTGTTTGAGGGTGCGTCAGTTTTGACTTTTGGCGAAAACTTGGGGAATAATGCAGGTATCCACAAAAAACGCACAAAACTGAACAATTCGGTGGATTCCCGACCGCCCCTTAGGAGAGCATTTTGGAATTTAGCATAAAAAGCGGAAGCCCGGAAAAGCAACGCAGCGCTTGCGTGGTGGTTGGCGTATTTGAAGCAAGAAAGCTTTCCGCCGCAGCCGAAATTATTGACCATTCGGCCGCCCAGTTTCTAAGCGATATCCTGCGTCGAGGCGACATGGAAGGCAAGGCTGGTACCAGTCTTTTACTCCATGGCGTTCCCGGTGTTGAAGCCGATCGCGTCTTGCTTGTTGGCCTTGGCAAGGAAAGGGAGTTCAGGGAAAATGAATACCGCGCTTCAATCGCGACGGCCGTTCGACAACTCAATGAAACTGGGGGATTCGACGGCACGCTCTATTTAACCGAACTAGCTGTCAAGAAGCGCGATGTGGCTTGGAAAGTTCGACAGGCGTCCCTCGTGGCGCAGGAAACTCTCTATCGTTTTGATCGCCTCAAATCAAAAAAGGAAGAGGTACGCCGCCCGCTCCGTAAATTGACTTTCTGCGTAACACGCCGCAATGAACTCGCCACCGCAGAATCGGCACTGGCTGAAGGACTGGCAATCGCGAGCGGAATGGAACTTGCCAAGAACCTTGGAAATCTGCCGGGAAATATTTGCACCCCTACCTATCTGGCGGATCAGGCGAGCCAACTGGCTGCCACTCATGGACTTGGGATCGAAATTCTCGACCGTACAGAAATGGAAAAGCTCGGGATGAACACGCTGCTCTCAGTCGCGCGAGGCTCCGCCGAGCCACCCAAATTTATCATTTTGCGGCATGCAGGAGCTGATTCAAATACCAAACCGATTGTACTGGTCGGCAAGGGGGTCACTTTCGATTCCGGGGGTATTTCTCTCAAACCCGGTCTGGAAATGGACGAGATGAAGTACGACATGTGCGGTGCAGCCAGCGTTTTGGGAGTACTAAAGGCTGCAGCCGTAATGAAATTGCCGCTCAATGTGATTGGAGTCATTCCAACCACGGAAAACATGCCCGGAGGTGCTGCCACCAAACCAGGCGATATAGTCACTTCATTGTCGGGCAAAACAGTTGAGATACTGAACACGGACGCTGAAGGCCGACTTATTCTGTGCGATGCACTCACTTATGTCGACCGCCTTGATCCTGAATGCGTCGTTGACATTGCTACATTGACCGGTGCCTGCATAATTGCGCTCGGGCACGTTGCCACCGGACTTCTGGCCAACAGCGACAGTTTGGCGAAAGAACTGCTCGACGCAGGCAATGAAGCCTATGACCGAGCATGGCAGTTGCCATTGTGGGATGACTATCAGGAGCAGTTGAAAAGCAATTTTGCGGACATCGCCAATATCGGCGGCCGCGCAGCCGGTACCATAACGGCCGCCTGCTTCCTTTCACGCTTCACCGAACAGTACCACTGGGCTCACCTCGACATCGCCGGTACGGCTTGGAAATCTGGAAAAGACAAGGGAGCGACCGGCCGACCCGTCCCCTTGCTTGCACACTTCCTGATGGATCGTGCAAGTCACGCCGCGCAGCAAGCGACTAAACGTAAGCGGAAATGACGCGAATTACTTTTCTTCATGGTGCACGCGACAGACTCCAGGCTGTCGCCGCATGGCTTGCTTGTGTGAGTTGCGAGCCCGGGAAAGTGCTGGTCTATATCCCTGATAGCGAGACTATCAACAATCTTGACCGCCTGCTTTGGGTCCATCCAGCTTCTGGTTTTACGCCTCACTGCCGGGCCACCGACCGATTGGCCGCGCAGACACCTATCATTCTCGCTGCAGAACTAGACAATCCGCCACATGATGAACTTTTGCTGAATCTGTCGGACACCATTCCTCCCGCCTTCAGCCGCTTTCAGCAGGTGGTCGAGATCGTAAGCATTTCAGATGAAAGCAAACAGCTTGGACGCGAGCATTACCGCTACTACCGCGAGCGCGGCTATCCACTCGAAGCACGCGAAATTGCCGAGGACATCTAAGAGATGGCCGACGACGAAACAACTGATCTCCTGCAAAAAGCCGATGCGTTGATTCGACGCAATCGAGTGTTTGTAGCAGGGTCACCTTTACCGATCGAGGAACCCGCAGCTACGCTGCCTGACGAAGATCTGCCCATTCTGACAGACGTTGTCACCGATGATGAAGCAGCTCTTGCCACTGCACCACCCCACATGCAGCATCATCTCGACGCTCTGCGCGAAGAGCTTTCGCGTTGGCTTGACCAGGAATTGCCGCAGGCGGTGCTTAAAGTCACCGACGGACTGGCAGATCAGTTAATGGGAGAACTCACTCACCAGGCTGAAAAAAAACTGTTGCCGCGGTTGATCGCACGTCTCGACGGCACTGCCGTCAAATCCGGTACCGATGACGAAGCTTAGCGGGGTTGTCCGTTAGTGTTTGCGCAAAAAGAACTGCTGACGCAACGGCAACGGCTAGTCCAGCGGCACCGTTTCAACAAACGAAGGACGCTGCATCAATTTTCCGTGCAGGCTATCCAGATTGGGATATTGCTCGGCCCAAGCAATGTCGCCAAGCCGGAAGCTGACATAGCCAAGCGCACACCCGACAGCGATATCCGCCAAGGAAAGACTATTGCCATGGCACCACGGCTGTTGCTCAAGTTCCTCTGACATTACCTGCAACGCCAGAAGGATTTTCCCGCGTTGCCGTTCTACCCACGACAGGCTACGCTCACCATCTGGGCGCTTTGACTCAAGGAAAGCCGCGACTGCTGCGTCCAACACTCCGTCTGCAAGCGCTTCCCAGCGCTTCACGTTAATACGTTCCCGACCCGAGGCAGGTATCAAACGATTATTTGGCGCCACCATGTCCAGATATTCGGCGATAACGCGAGAATCGTATAGCGTACCGTCATCGTCCAGCACCAGCACCGGAACCTTGCCCAGCGGATTATGTACGCCTACTTGATTCCCTTCGACCCAAGGAGATTCGAGAACGAATTCGTAGTCGATCTTTTTCTCGGCCAGCACAATGCGTATCTTGCGAACATAAGGGCTGGTAGGGGAACCGATGAGTTTCATTGGGTCAAATCACGCAAGGCAATAGGCCGCGAAACTATAACACGGCGCCCGACTCGGATAATTGAGCGCGATCAGGAGTCGGAAACGCACATGCTAAAATCTGCGCACATATTTATGTGCCTGGCAGGGCACCAATCCAACCCGTATTAACCATGACATTCAACGCCATCACCGCCCTATCTCCGCTCGACGGTCGCTACGCCGCAAAAGTTGAAAGCCTGCGCGCACATTTCTCGGAATATGGTCTCATACGCAATCGGGTGCGGGTCGAGATTGAATGGCTGAAAGCGCTCGCGGCAGCTCAGGAAGTTGCCGAATGCCCTGCTTTTTCCGAAGCGACGCAGCAGGAACTCAACCAAATCATTGCTAGTTTTTCGATCGTGGATGCGGAAGCCATCAAGGAAATTGAGGTCCGCACCAATCATGACGTCAAGGCCATGGAGTACTGGCTGAAGGAAACCCTTTCGGGTAATCCCGAAGTCATGCGCGTCAGCGAGTTCATACATTTCGGCTGCACCTCTGAAGACATCAACAATGTTTCGCACGCATTGATGCTGACTGATGCCGTTTCCGCTTGTGTGTTGCCAGAGCTAGACCGTGTTATTGCAAGAATGCGGGAACTAGCTCATCAATTGGCCGAAATGCCAATGTTGGCCCGAACCCACGGTCAACCGGCGACGCCCACCACTCTGGGTAAGGAAATGGCAAATATCGCAGCACGCCTGATGCGCAATCGCCGCCAAATATCAGCCGTCTCCCTCACCGCCAAATTCAATGGTGCGGTAGGCAACTACAATGCGCACCTGGCGGCTTATCCGGATATCGACTGGGAATCTTTCAATCGCCGTTTCATCGAATCGCTCGGACTTGAATTCAACCCCTACACCATCCAGATTGAGCCTCACGATGCGATGGCCGAATTGTTCGATACCATCGCCCGCACCAACTCAGTCCTAATCGATGCCGACCGCGACCTTTGGCAATACATTTCGCTAGGCTATTTCAAGCAAAAGCTAAAAGAGGGAGAGATCGGCTCTTCGACCATGCCGCACAAAGTGAACCCCATTGACTTCGAGAACTCCGAGGGCAATCTCGGTCTCGCCAACGCGATTCTTCGTCATCTTGCAGAAAAACTGCCGATCTCCCGGTTACAAAGGGACCTTACCGATTCCACTGTGCTTCGAAATATGGGCGTGGCCTTTGGTCATACGCTTCTGGCATTTGATTCGACCTTGCGCGGTTTATCGAAGCTTGAAGCCAATCCGCAGCGTTTGGCTGATGACCTGAATGAAGCCTGGGAAGTGCTGGCAGAGCCGGTGCAAACCTTGATGCGCCGCTTTGGCGTGCCCAATCCTTATGAGCAGCTCAAGGAATTGACCCGCGGCAAGGGTATCGAAAAGAATGCCTTGCGCGCATTCATCGAGAAACTGCCGGTGCCTGCCAGCGACCGCCAGCGACTGCTCGATATGACTCCAGCCTCCTACATCGGCAAGGCTGCTGAACTGGCAAAAAGGATTTGAAATGGCTTTTGCCGACAACCTTAAATCGCTCCCTCGAATTTCTCACATCGCGGCAATCCAACTGCTCGATGAAGATGGCCTCGTTAGCGGGACCATCGAAAACAAGCCAGGACAAACCGGATCGCTTGCAATCTATAACCACCTGGGACAGGTATTCGGCGCGATCAACATCGAGGCGGCCAGGAAAGGCCTGGAACTGTTTTCAGAGCATGCAAATGACGCCCGCCAGAACCCCGGTAAGCACCCGAATATCGATCGCCTTCTGGCAGTGGTCGCCGAAGGAAAAAGCCTACTTCGCATCAGGCACATTTTCGCGACAAGCATAGATTAGTGTGTTCGCGGAATGCAGGCACTGATTCTGACGCTCAACGCGGACTGATTGCTACGGATAAGTTCTTGGGTCCACAATCGGTGATCCGGAAGCCTGCCATGCGATCCGAAGGACGATGCCATTTCGCCTGAGCCTCTCTATTGGCCGCCGTATCACCAGCGCCGAGTTTTCTGCGAGCTAAGCCGAGGAGAAGCCACAGCGCCCAAGCGAGACGATGTCAGCATTCTTCACGGCCAAATATCTAGACTGCATGGCAGAGCACCATGAATCGGCGGAATTCGCACGAGTACCGGGAGCACCCGAGTGCCGCCTATCAGACGACCGCTTCCTGTTTCTCGACCTTGGGCTGAATGAACTGTTCTCTGGAAACTCCCATCCACATCACTAGAGGACTCGCCACCAGCACAGACGAGTAAATACCGAACAGGATGCCAATGGTCAAAGCCAGCGCAAAATAATGCAGCGCCGGGCCGCCGAAGATCAGCATGGAAGTCACCATCATCTGGGTGCTGCCATGGGTAATGATGGTACGAGAGATAGTTCTGGTGATAGCGTGGTTCAGAACTTCCGGTGTCGTCATGCCTCGCTTCTTCTTGAAGGTTTCGCGCACCCGGTCGAATACCACTACTGACTCGTTGACCGAGTAGCCAAGCACCGCGAGCACCGCTGCCAGTACAGGCAGCGAAAATTCCCATTGAAAGAAAGCGAAGAAGCCAAGAATAATTACCACGTCGTGCATGTTGGCGATGATCGCCGAAAGCGCAAAACGCCACTCGAATCGCATAGCCAGATAGCTCATGATGCCGATGATCACCAGCAACAGGGCCAGCGCACCGTCCTCGGCGAGCTCTTTGCCCACTTGCGGGCCGACGAATTCGACGCGTTTCAGTTCAAAAGTCATGCCCGACGCAGTCCCGCCAGCGCCGATGTTTTTCAGCGAAGCGCGAACCTGATCGCCGACCTTCGACGATTCAGCGCCTTTCGATAATGGCACGCGTATCAAAACGTCACGAGACGAGCCGAAATTCTGTACTTGGGTATCGGTGAATCCATCCACCTCCAACTGCTTGCGTATCTGTTGCAGATCTGGCGCCTGGGAATAACCGACTTCGATCAGAGTGCCGCCCGTGAATTCCACCGACAAATGCAAACCCCGATTGGCCAGGAAGAACACGGCGAGCAGGAAGGTAATCAAGGAAATGACATTGAATACCAGCGCATGACGCATGAAGGGAATATCTTTGCGAATACGAAAAAATTCCATGTCAGACTCCCGGTTTCCAGAGTTGTCCGATGCTGACCGATGTCAGTTTGCGCCGACTGCCGTAGATCAAGTTGATCAGTGCCCTCGATACGACTACCGAGCTGAAAATTGAAGTGAGGATGCCCAGGCAATGCACCACGGCGAATCCCCGCACCGGCCCAGAACCAAAAATGAGCAGCGCCACACCGGCGATCAATGTGGTGATATTCGAATCGAGAATCGTTGCCCAGGCGCGTTCGTAACCTGCCGTTATCGCGGCCTGCGGAGAGTTCCCGTCGCGCAGTTCCTCGCGTATCCGTTCGTTGATCAGTACGTTGGCGTCAATTGCCATACCCAAGGTTAGTGCAACCGCGGCAATACCCGGTAACGTAAGCGTGGCCTGCAACAAAGACAGTAACGCTATCAGAAAGAGCAAGTTCGCCGACAACGCAAAAACCGAAACAATCCCGAACATAAGGTAGTACGCCGACATGAATACGGCAATAGCGATAAAGCCCCATTGTGTCGAACTAAAGCCTTTGGCAATATTGTCGGCCCCAAGGCTGGGGCCAACGGTGCGCTCCTCAATGATTTCCATAGGCGCCGCAAGCGACCCGGCACGCAACAGCAAGGCAACATCGTTGGCTTCTACGGTACTCATGCGGCCTGAAATCTGCACCCGGCCGCCGCCGATTTCCGTGCGAATGACCGGCGCGGTGACCACCTCGCCCTTGCCCTTTTCGATCAACACGATCGCCATGCGTTTGCCTACGCTCTCGCGTGTCACATCCTTGAAAATACGGGCGCCGGCTGAATCCAGGGTCAAATGTACTGCGGCTTCCTGGGTCTGACTATCGAAGCCCGGCTGAGCGTCAGTCAAGCGTTCCCCGGTCAATACCACCTGCTTCTTGACCAGCAAGGGACTGCCACCGCGCTCGACAAAGTACTCGGTACCTGGAGGGGGCTGGCCGCGAGCGGCGCGCTCGATAATGTCGGGATTGGCACTTGCTTCATCATCGACCATGCGCACTTCAAGTGTTGCGGTACGGCCCAGAATATCCTTGGCCTTGGCGGTATCCTGAACTCCAGGCAACTGAACAACAATTCGGTCCGCGCCCTGCTGCTGAATGACCGGTTCGGCAACACCAAGCTCATTAATGCGATTGTGCAATGTCGTAATGTTCTGCTTGACCGCAAATGCCTGAATACGGGTCTGCGCCGTAGCCTTGAGTGTGGCCACCAGATTAAAGTCGCTACCTTCCTGAGCCTCGACCATTTGGAGATCAGGCTGATTGTCGATCAGATAGACGAGCGCCTTTCCGCGGGTTTCCGTATCGCGAAACCTTATGGTCACACTTTGCCCATCACGGGTGATACCGCTGTGCCGGATATTTTTGTCGCGCAGCAGGCTGCGCAAATCAGCGCCAGTTGAGTCCAGACGTTTGGTCAGCGCGCCCTTCATGTCCACTTGCAATAGGAAATGAACGCCGCCACGCAGGTCGAGGCCGAGGTACATCGGCAGAGCATGAATACCGGTCAGCCAATTCGGAGAATCCGACACAAGATTCAGCGCAACGCTGTAACTTGCGTCAGCAGCAACAGGATTGAGCGCCTTCTCGATTACATCCTTGGCCTTGATCTGACTGTCCGTATCGGTCAGGCGCACCCGGATGCTGGTCAGATCGAGAACGATCCCTTGCGGCACAATCGACGCCGACTTCAGGGCATCTTCCACTTGCGCCATGAGTTTGGCATCAACCTTGTGTGTCGACTTGACGCTGGCCACCTGGACGGCCGGCGCCTCACCGAAAAAGTTGGGCAGGGTATAGAGCAGTCCAAGCACCAGGGCGATCAGCACCGTGGCGTTTTTCCAGAGGGGGTAGCGATTCATGGCGTGTTAGCCGCGCCGCGGTGAAGCGGCCGACCTAATAGAAAATTACAGGTTTTTCAGCGATCCCTTGGGCAACAACGCGCCCACGGAGCTCTTCTGCACGGTAATTACTACCGGGCCGTCCTTGGCTTCGGCCACTTCAAGACTGAGGTAGTTCTCGCCCACCTTGGAAATACGACCGGCGATACCGCCCTGGGTAACAACTTCATCGCCCTTGGCCAATTCGCTGACCATTTTCTGTTGCTCCTTGGCCTTTTTCATCTGCGGCCGAATCATCACGAACCACAGCACTATAAACATCAGGACGATGGGCAGCATGCTCATCAGGCTGCCGGTCGGATCGGAGGCGGCACCCGCTGCCTGCGCGTAAGCATTTGAAATCAGCACTATGAATCTCCAAGAATGTCGAACACAACTGGCGGATTATACCTGCTCGTTTGCCCGCTCCCGGTTAAACCGCAGGCGAAAGCCAGCAAAGTCGGCTTGCTCAATGGCGGCACGCATTTCGGTCATCAGCGTCTGGTAATAGAACAAGTTGTGGATGGTGTTCAGCCGCGCGCCGAGAATCTCTCCCACACGATGCAAATGATGCAGGTAGGCACGCGAGAAATTTCGACAGGTATAGCAGCTGCAGCTTTCATCCAGCGGACGTGTATCGGTTTTGTGTTTCGCGTTCTTGATTTTCACATCGCCGTGACGGGTAAACAGCCAGCCGTTGCGCGCATTTCGCGTCGGCATAACGCAATCGAACATGTCGATGCCCTGACCTACAGCGTAGACCAGATCTTCCGGTGTGCCGACCCCCATCAAATAGCGCGGCTTGTCGGTCGGCAAGCGCGGCGCCGTGTGCGCGAGGATGCGTGAAAACTCTTCTTTCGGTTCGCCTACCGACAATCCTCCTATGGCAAAGCCATCGAAGCCAATATTGACCAGCGTCGCCAGTGATTCGTCACGCAGCGCCTCATGCATGCCTCCCTGGACAATGCCGAATAAGGCGTTCGTGTTTTTCAGACGCTCATGCTCGTCGCGCGATCGCTGCGCCCAGCGCAGGCTCAGACGCATCGATTCAGCGGCTATTCGCAGATCCGCCGGGTACGGCGTGCATTCGTCGAAGATCATGGCTACATCAGAGTTCAGCACGTGCTGGATCCGCATCGACTCTTCGGGCGTTAGGAACAATTTGTCGCCATTAATGGGGGATGAAAAATTCACACCTTCCTCACTGATTTTTCGCAGATCGCCGAGCGAAAACACCTGGAAGCCGCCCGAGTCGGTCAGAATCGGGCCATTCCATCCCATGAACCCATGTAGCCCGCCGTGTGCGGCGATCACATCAAGTCCGGGGCGCAGCCAGAGATGAAAAGTGTTTCCTAGAACGATTGAAGCGCCGACTTCTACGAGTTCATCTGGCGACATGGCTTTGACCGTACCGTAAGTCCCTACAGGCATGAAAGTCGGCGTCGGCGCGAAACCATGAGCGAGTGTCAACGTCCCACGGCGCGCGGCACCGTCATGGGCGAGCAGTTCAAAGTTCATACATGTAACTTTCTGGTCAATAACATGGCGTCACCGTAGCTGAAGAAACGATATTTTTCGGCAATAGCATGACGATAGGCGGCTCGCATTTCCTCAAGACCGGCAAACGCAGAGACCAGCATCAGCAAGGTCGACTTCGGCAAGTGAAAATTGGTGATCAGCATGTCGGCTACGTGGAATTGGAAACCCGGAGTGACAAATAGCGCCGTCTCACCAGCGCCGACTTTCAGGACTCCGTCCAGCGCAGCAGATTCCAGCGCGCGCAGCGACGTCGTACCTACCGCCACCACTCGCCCACCATTCGCCCGCGCTGCCGCTATCGCGTCTGACGTTGCCAGCGGTAGCTCATAGCGCTCGGTATGCATTCGGTGCTCAACCAAATTCTCAACTCGGACCGGCTGAAAAGTCCCCGCACCCACGTGCAAAGTGACGTACGCGATACCGACGCCCAATTCGCACAATCGGGCAAGCATGTCTTCGTCAAAGTGCAAACCGGCCGTGGGTGCCGCCACCGAGCCCATCTCCCGCGCGTACACAGTCTGATAGCGCTCTTCGTCTGGCGTCCCGGCGGCGCGCTCGATATAGGGCGGTAGCGGCAGCCGCCCATGGCGCTCGATCAGCCCAGCAGCGTCACCGGGGAAACGCAAGCGATAAAACTCTCCCTCGCGTCCCAACACCTCAACATCAAGTGAGTCCTCAAGCCACAGGTGACTGCCCGGTTTCGGCGGCTTGCTTGCGCGAACCTGTGCCAGAACCTCACTACCATCCAGCAAGCGTTCAATCAGAATTTCGACCTGCCCTCCGCTGCCTTTACGTCCCAGCAGGCGTGCGTGCAGCACTCGACTATCGTTCATTACAAGCAGATCACCGGCACGCAGCCAATGCGGCAAATCGACAAACTGGCTATCAATGCGAGCATTGCCATCAAGCACGAGTAACCGGCTTGCAGAGCGCGAGGTCAGCGGTTGCTGCGCAATGAGTTCCGGTGGCAGCGCGTAGTCAAATTCGGAAAGGGATAAGGACATCAGAATGGCAGGCGTCGGTCAGCTTGAGCAACGCAGCGTTGCTCCGTTTTGTTTTTATGCTTGCTTGACGCTCAATCCGCCGCCCTATTAAAACCAGTTCGTTTGAGCACGGACAGATCAACCAAGATCAACTGCCCATCCTCTTCTTCGATCAGTCCCTGCAGCAGGAGATCACGCATCACGCGACTGACCATTTCTCGCGAAGCACCAATCATCTTTGCGATATCCTGCTTGGAAATCTTGTGCGTGACGATCTGGCGTCCGTCGACGGTTTCTGACGACTCCAGCAGCAGTCGTGCCACACGACCGTACACATCGAGCAAGGCAAGACTCTCAATATTGCGGTCGGCCAGACGCAAACGCTTGGTCAAATTGCGCATGATAAAGAGAGAAACATCGGGGTTCTCGATCAAGCATTGCTTGAAATCAGCCTTACCGATCATTACTACCTCGCTCGACTCCACCGCTAGAACCGTTGCCGACCGCGGGTGGTCGTCAAGGACTCCCATTTCGCCGAACAGCTCTCCCGGACCGAGCATCGAAAGAATGACCTCGCGCCCTTCCTGATCGCTCACCTGCACCTTCAAGGCGCCGGAAAGAACAAAATAAATGTTGTCGGTGCGATCGCCGTCATGCAGCACAACCGTGCTCCGCGGGATATTGCGCAACATGGCAACACGAGTAAGTGGTGCGAGACATTCGTCGTCGAGCGTCTCGAATATCGGTAGCGCCCGCAGCACTGTCAATGAAACACCGGTTTTCGCCGACATCACTGCCTACCCTCCGTGAATCTGAACAGGTGCTCAGAGGTTCCAGTGTAAACCGTAATCCCGTACGCCATCCCTAAGTACTCTTTTTCGTCACAAGAGATTCGAAACAGCCATTTCATCGGGAATCTGTCCCGCCTATCAAATACCATTTGTCCAATCAGGGCAAACCGAGCGGTGATGCTTTGCTCTATTTGGTGCCGGGGGGGGAAGTCGAATCCCCACGCCTTGCGGCGGCGGTGTTTGAGACCGCTACGTCTACCGATTCCGTCACCCCGGCCCGGGATGTCGCAGAACGTCAATTCCTTCACTGCGAGGCGCGCATTATCCGACAAACTTCACCGTCCCACAATGTCCAGCAACTGAAACTGTTGGCACAAGGCTCGGCCGCCTCGGTAGAAGTCGCTACAACCGCAGAAAAACCATGCCCTCTTATTAGGCTGATTTATTCGGATTCATACAGCCGATGAACAATGTTGGTGACAAACCTCCGCAATTTCAAAGCATGGAACTAAGCCATGGCGACCCAATATGCTGCCATATGATGCATAGCAACAGGACTTTCAGTGCCAAAATCCGCCCAAACCCAGCAATCTCTGTAATGTTTGCGCCAAGCCTATGGCGTGCATCTCGGTACGCGGAAACCGCGAGACATCCAATGCTGTGTGGGTGCGGTCGGCACTGTCAGATATGGCTCCCAATGCCGCGCAACAATTCAGTTCGAATTGTGATTCTAAAAACTGTATCAAGAAGTCAGGGAACGGATAGCCAGGGTCGCACCCATAAAGTGGCATTTCGCAGCTATCTGTCAAATCCTCGAACCGCTCAAACTGCTGCACCGCGACATAAAGACGACGAAACCCTGCGCAGGTTTATTCCATTGCTTGCATGATTTCTCAAATAGAATTTTCCCATTTACCCTATTCGGTTTATGTGCAAGACTTATTCGCTCGCTGGACCCACGATGCTTTATTTGTGCTCCATAAAGTGTTAGCTTTGCCCGCGAAACTGGTATAGATCTAAAATAATGATGAGGAGGTAAATCAAGCATGGAAATGAACGTGACACGGAGAACCGTACTTCGCGGCGCTGGAAGCTTGGGGGCGCTTTCCGCACTTGTCGCTGCCGGGGTACTAAAACCCACAGCGGCCTATGCAGCGGAATGGAACAAGGCCGCATTTGAGGCCCATGAAACGTCAGGCGCGCTGATGGGAATCGGTGCCGGATCGGCCTCCGAAAGCAAGGACCTGAATCTAAAAGTCCCCGACATTGCTGAAAACGGCGCAGTAGTGCCGGTTGAAGTGGTAAGCAATATTCCAAACACGACTTCAATCTCGATTCTGGTGGACAAGAACCCGTCTCCGCTTTCCGCCCATTTCGAATTTGCCAATGGTGCACTTCCGGAAGTGGCGGCGCGCATCAAAATGGGAAAGACCTCCATGGTAATCGCCGTGGCGAAAGCAGATGGCAAGTTCTATACCGCGAAAAAAGAGATCAAGGTCACTGTCGGCGGCTGCGGCGGCTAATCAGACCATTAGATTAAGGGGAAATACACCATGTCAGATCCGATGAAAATTCGAGCCAAGATGAAGGGCGATGTTGCAGAAATTCGAGTGTTAATGGGCCACCCGATGGAAACCGGCCAGCGTAAAGACGCTGCTGGCAAAGCCATCCCGCCCCATTTCATTCAGTCAATGAAAGTCGAGGTCGGTGGCAAGGTGATCGTCGATGGGCAAATTGGCACCTCGGTCTCACGCAATCCGGTCTTTGGCTTCAAGATGAAAGGAGCTAAATCAGGCGACAAAGTTGTCATTAGCTGGGTAGACAACAAAGGAGATAAAAGGTCCGACGAAGTTGCAATTGCCTGATCCTATCCGTCACATCCTGCCGAAGCCGGCAAACAAAACCGGCGGCAAGCCCCCTGGAGGAGAAATCATGAAATATCGTATCGCTATCATGGCCGCACTTGCTGCCACTTGGACGGGATCGGTTCTGGCCCAAGACAAGGATCCGTCCATTGCCGGTATCGAGCAGTACCGGGAAATGCTGGGCGACGACAACCCCGCCGAGCTCTACGAAGCCCGCGGCGAAATCCTTTGGAAAAAAGCCGACGGACCCAACAAGGTGTCGCTCGAAAAATGTGATCTCGGTCTCGGCCCAGGCGTCGTCAAAGGCGCCTACGCGCAGTCACCTCGCTACTTTGCAGATGCCGGACGGGTGATGGATATCGAGTCCCGTATCAACTGGTGCCTTGAGAAAGTCCAGGGATTCAGCGCGGCCGAGGTCAAGAAAAAGCCCTTTGGCAGCGCCGACAAGCCGTCCAAGATTGAAAATCTGCTGGCCTATGTGGTGACCGCGTCAAAGGGAATGAAAATTGCGCCACCCAACAGCCATCCAATGGAATTAGCAGCCTATGAACTCGGAAAGGCGCTGTTCTATGTCCGAGCCGGCCCTTACGATTTTTCATGCGCGTCATGCCATGGTCAGGACGACAAGCGGATTCGCCTGCAGGGTCTGCCAAACCTGACCACAGCGCGAGACACCAAGGCTTCGCATGCCGCCTGGCCCGCCTACCGCGTCTCTACCAGTCGCCTGCATTCCATGCAGTGGCGCATTAACGACTGCTACCGCCAGCAGCGCTTCCCAGAGCCTGGTTACATGTCCGACTCGGTGAACGCGCTCATTACCTACCTCGCGGTTACCGGAACAGGTGAGTTGTACAAAGGCCCGGCCCTGAAGCGCTAATTCGGAGGAGACAAACAATGAAAAAGATCAATACCCCCATGCTGGCGATTTCAATGAGTATCGCTGCGGTCCTTGTTGCAGGCTGTGCGACGCAACAGAGCCAAGCTGAACATCATATAACCTCGCCAGAAATGATAAAAAAAGCATTCGCAGCGATGAAGCATGACTTTCATGCGCGCGCGATAGCCACCATGGATCGCCTTGATACGGACCATCTGCAAGACGCCTGCAACGCCACTGGCGATGCTCCGCCCGCAGCACTGGCGGCCAAACTTGAAGCCGAACAGGCCGCCACTTTGAAGCTACCGGCAGACGGAAATTATATGGGCGACTGGAAGGCTGGCGAAAAACTGGCTCAAAGCGGAAAGGGCATGACCTGGCGGGATAAGGAGGCGAATCCTGCAAAGAATGGTGGCAACTGCTACAACTGCCACCAGCTTTCGCCGCAGGAGCTTTCCTATGGCACGATAGGCCCCAGCCTTCTTGGCTTTGGCAAAATCCGCGGCAATACCGCTGAGACGCAGAAGTACGCCTACTCCAAGATCTATAACTCCAAGGCTTTCAATGCCTGCTCGACGATGCCGCGTTTTGGTCACGCCGGCGCGTTGAACGAAAAGCAGATCAAGGATCTGGTCGCTTTATTAGTCGATCCCGCATCGCCGGTCAACCAGTAAAACAAGGTACTGAACCGCAGGCCTGACTTCGGTCAGGCCTTTTTTATGTTTTTTGTTTTTCCTGAGGTATCAAGATGTCCTCAATGAATCGCCGCGAATTCCTGCAGATGCTGGCTGCGGCCTCGGTGGCAGGAGTTGCTCTTGACTCCCGATCACTTCTGGCAGCCGAAAAGGCAGACGCTCTTTATGAGCTACCCAAATTCGGTAATGTGCATTTCATGCACTTTACCGACTGCCACGCGCAACTGCTGCCGATCTGGTTTCGTGAGCCGAGCGTCAATCTCGGTATTGGGGCGGCCTTGGGCAAAGCGCCGCACCTAGTCGGAGAACATCTGCTCAAGGCCTTCAACATCAAGCCCGGAACGCGCGAAGCGCACGCCTTTACCTATCTTGATTTCGCGGAAGCGGCAAGAATCTACGGCAAGGTCGGCGGCTTTGCCCATCTTGCCACTTTGGTAAAACGCCTGCGCGGTCAGCGCCCCGGGGCACTGCTGCTTGATGGCGGCGATACTTGGCAAGGATCGGCCACCGCCTTGTGGAGCAAAGGCCAGGACATGGTGGATGCCTGCAAGCTGCTCGGTGTCGACATGATGTCTGCGCACTGGGAATTCACCTTGGGTGACAAACGCGTGCAGGAAATCGTCGATAAGGACTTGAAGGGGAAAATCGAATTCCTCGCCCAGAACGTCAAAACCACCGATTTCGGCGATCCGGTTTTCCCTCCCTACGCAATGCGCGAAATGAATGGCGTGCAAGTAGCGGTGATCGGTCAGGCTTTCCCCTATACGCCGATTGCCAACCCGCGCTACATGATGGCGGACTGGACTTTTGGCATCCAGGACGAGAACATGCAAAAAATGGTGGACGAGGTGCGCGCCAAAGGTGCAAAAGTCGTAATCGTTCTTTCACACAATGGCATGGACGTCGACCTCAAGATGGCGACGCGTGTCACCGGCATCGATGCCATCATGGGTGGCCACACCCATGATGGGGTACCGCAGCCGATCACGGTGAAAAATTCTGGCGGCCAGACGCTGGTTACCAATGCCGGATCCAATGGCAAGTTCCTCGCCGTGCTCGACTTCGACGTACGCAATGACAAAGTTCAGGACTTTCGTTACAAGCTGCTGCCAGTCTTCTCCAACCTGCTGCCAGCCGATCCAGGGATGGCGGCTTACATCGACAAGGTACGCGCCCCGCACAAGGCCAGGCTTGAAGAGCAACTCGCCGTCACCGAAGGCCTGCTCTATCGTCGCGGCAATTTCAACGGTAGCTGGGATCAACTGATCCTGGATGCTCTTATGGAAGTCAAAGGTGCCGATATAGGCTTCTCGCCAGGCTTTCGCTGGGGCACCACCTTGCTACCGGGAAGTGCGATTACGTTTGAACATCTGATGGACCAAACTGCCATCACCTATCCCTATGCGACCCTGAACGAAATGAAGGGGGAGCGAATCAAGGTAGTACTGGAAGATATCGCAGACAACCTTTACAACCCCGACCCGTATTACCAGCAGGGCGGCGATATGGTGCGCGTGGGCGGCATGAGCTACACCTGTGACCCCAACGCAAAAGCCGGACGCCGCATTTCCGACATGCGCCTCAATGGCAAGCCGATCATGGCGGACAAGACCTACAAGGTCGCTGGCTGGGCGCCGGTGGATCCCGCGGCCAAGGGCGAGCCCATTTGGGAAGTCGTTGGCGACTGGCTGAAAGACAAGAAAACCGTCAGCGCGCGCAAGGTCAATGTACCGAAGCTGATTGGAATGAAAGGCAACCCCGGAGTCGCTTAACATCTGCTTACATGCCAGTTGAAAGGGATCATCTAGAATTGCCCGCATGAAAACAATCCCGCGTTTTGGACTGGCACTTCTTGCCTTGGTTGTCGTTGCTGGAGCTGGCTATGGGGCGTGGCGTACTTACGGCACACCCGGTGATACGCCCAAGTTCAAACTGAGCAAAGTGGAAAGCGGTCAGCTCACTTCAGCAGTCTCCGCCACCGGCACTTTGAACCCTGTCGTTTCGGTGCAGGTTGGCTCGCAAGTTTCGGGGCAGATCAAGGAAATTCTGGTCGACTTCAACTCGCCGGTGAAGAAAGACCAATTGATCGCCCGCATCGATCCGGAGACCTTTCAGTATCGAGTGCGACAGGCCGAAGCCGACGTCGAGGCGACGCGCGCCGCGCTTGGAGTGCAAGAGGCCGAAGTGATGCGTGCGAAGGCCAATCTGGCGGAATTGCAGCGCGACTTTGAGCGCAAGAAGCTGCTGGTCGAAAAGAACTTCCTTTCATCGGCTGAGCGCGACAAGGCACAATCGGTTTTTGACGCGGGCCGCGCCGCCGTTCAGGTCGCCGAAGCACAAACCAGGAACAGCGCGGCGCAGGTTCGCCAGCGCCAGGCCCAACTTGCACAGGCGCGCATCGATCTCGAACGCACGGCGATCAAGGCGCCGGTCGATGGCATCGTCGTCAAGCGCAGTATCGAGCCAGGGCAAACCGTCGCCGCCAGCCTGCAATCACCCGAGTTATTTGTAATCGCCAGAAATCTCTCGGACATGCAGGTCGAAACCTCGATTGACGAAGCCGATGTCGGACGCATCCGCACCGGGCAAAAGGCCAGCTTTACGGTCGATGCCTTTGCGGGGCGTCACTTCGAGGGTGAAGTCATGCAAGTTCGCAAGGCGGCTACTGTAGTTTCAAACGTCGTAACCTATATCGTGGTGGTTTCCGCAGACAACCCCGATCTCACCTTGCTGCCGGGCATGACCGCAAACGTCCGCATCGTCACGGCGCAAAAGGAAAGAGCGCTAAAAGTGCCCAATGCCGCGCTGCGCTTCCGCCCGCCAAACGTATCCGGTGTAACAGGAGCTACGACCGCCGTGTCACCAGCGCCGAGTTTTAGCGGAAATGGCAGCACCGCGGGTAGCAGTAGTGGCGGACTTGGCCAACTGCGTGAGCGGTTGGTCGCTGGGCTCAAACTTGATTCCGATCAGCAAGGCAAGCTTGAAGCCATCTTCGCCGGAATGCGCGACAAATTTCGTGCGGCCCGCGAACTATCGGATGCGGAGAAATCACGGGCGCAGGAACGCAATCGTGCAGAAATTCGCGAGAAGATCTCGCTCATCCTCACGCCGGAGCAAAAGCAGCGCTACGATGAGATGGCCAGTGCGGGTCAGGCTGCTCGCGCAGGCGGCGGCGGTGGCAACGGACGCATCTGGATCATCGGCCCGGATGGCAAGCCAACAGCAATCGATGTTCGTCTAGGGCTTACCGATGGCAGCATGACAGAGATCGTATCCGGTGACATCAAGGAAGGCAGCGAAGTCATCGTCGGCCTGCAATCCGCAAATGGCTCCAAGTCCTCCGGGTTGCCCGGTCCGCGCCTGTTCTGATCCCGGCAGCCATGTCCGAAGCGCTGATCCGGGTTGAGGAACTCGCCAAAGAATACCGCATGGGCAGCACCGTGGTGCCAGCCCTGTGCGGCGTCAGCCTGGACATCGCTGCGGGTGAATTTGTCGCCGTCATGGGCCCCTCCGGCTCCGGTAAATCAACCTTCATGAATCTGCTGGGTTGTCTCGATCACCCCAGCGCCGGACGCTATTGGCTGGGCGGGCAGGAAATTTCACAGCTTTCGGGTGACGAACTGGCGCGGGTGCGCAATCGCAAAATCGGTTTCGTTTTTCAGCACTTCAATCTACTCGCCCGCACCTCGGCGCTGGACAATGTTGCCCTTCCCCTGCTCTATCGCGGAATGCCAACACAGGAACGAAAACAGCACGCCGAACAACGCCTGGCCCAGGTTGGCCTTGCGGAACGCATGGACCATCACCCGGCGCAACTATCGGGTGGCCAGCAACAACGGGTGGCCATCGCCCGCGCGTTGGCCAATGATCCCCAATTGGTGCTGGCCGACGAACCCACCGGCGCACTCGACTCTCACACCAGTATCGAGATCATGGCCCTGCTGCAGCAACTCAATCGCGAAGGCATCACCATCGTTTTGGTGACCCATGAGAACGATGTCGCCCATTTTGCGAAACGCATCATCAGCTTTCGCGATGGCAAGGTCGTCGAAGACAAAGCCAACGTCGCCAGCGATGCGGCGGCGCTACTGCAATGAACTTCGCTGCGACACTCAAGATCGCACTGCTGGCGCTGCGGGTGAACAAGATGCGCTCGGCCCTGACCATGCTAGGCATCATCATCGGTGTTGCCGCCGTAATCATCATGATCGCTGTCGGCAACGGCGCACAGGCGCGGGTGGAAGAGCAGATCAAGAGTCTTGGTTCCAACATCATACTGGTGCTCAACGGTTCCACCACGTCCAGCGGGGCGCGGGGCGGCTCCGGCACGCAGCCAACCATCACCGAAGACGACGCCTACGCCATGAACCGGGAAGTTGCCGAAATACATGCAGCTGCGCCCAGCCTGAGAGGATCGGGCCAAGTAGTGATCGGCAACACCAACTGGTCCACCACGCTCTACGGCACCACACCGGAATACCTGGCGGTACGCGAATGGCCGATCGTCGAAGGTCGCGGGTTCGAACAGGCGGAGATGAACGGCGCCAGCAAGGTTGTATTGCTCGGCCAGACGGTGGCGGTGAACCTCTTCGGAGACTCAAATCCCATCGATCAGGTGGTTCGTGTCAACAAAGTGCCATTGACTGTAATCGGCATCCTCGGCCGCAAGGGCCAGAACATGATGGGGCAGGATCAGGACGACATCCTGTTGATGCCGATCAGCACGGCCAGAAAGCGTGTGCTGGGTTCCAGTCGATACTCTGCCGGTCGCAACGTCGGTTCGATCATGGTCAAGATCAGGGATGGCGCCAACATGGCAGAGGCGGAGACTCACATGCGTGAGCTAATGCGCCAGCGCCACCGTTTGCAGCAGGGTCACGACGATGATTTTTACGTGCGCAATCTATCGGAGATTCTCTCCGCCCAGGAGGCCTCATCGAAAGTGATGACCTTGCTGCTGGCAGCGGTCGCCTCGGTTTCGCTATTGGTTGGCGGCATCGGCATCATGAATATCATGCTGGTCTCGGTAACCGAGCGAACCCGCGAGATTGGTTTGCGCATGGCTGTCGGCGCCCGCAGCAAAGACATCCTGACCCAGTTTCTGGTCGAGGCTGTCACCCTGTCGCTGATCGGTGGGGCGATCGGCATCCTGCTAGGTATTGGCGGGGCGATGGCCGTCGCTGAAATCGCCGGCTGGCGTACAGAACTATCAAGCGCTTCAATCATCCTCGCGGCGGGCTTTGCCGGCGCCGTCGGCATATTCTTTGGCTACTATCCGGCCAAAAAAGCCTCACGATTGCTACCCATCGAAGCGCTGCGCTACGAATAGTGTGTTCCCGGCAGGATTTACCGATGCCAAAAATTCGGATGGTGGATAATGTTGCCTCGATACCGGAAAAATCATGGCTGAAGAAATCGAACTCAAACTGGCACTTGCCGAAGCCCATCAGTCACGTTTTCTGCGTCACCCGCTATTGAAACAGGCTGCCGAGCGTCGTACGGAAAATCTAGACAACATCTACTACGACACATCGGATCTTTCCCTGCGTCGCCACGGGATATCCCTGCGCCTGCGTCGTCAGGGCCGCGACTGGCTGCAAACTGTCAAACTGGCGGGAAACTCCAACGCCGGACTCAGTAGTCGGCCCGAATGGGAAACGCCCTACGCCGGCCATTTCGACTTCTCTCTGATTGATCATGCAGGCGTGCGCGAATGGTTGCAACGACCCCAACTGTTAAACAGTATTGTTCCCATCTGCGAGACGCGCTTCCGCCGCATCACATGGCGATTTGCCGCAGCGCCTGGCGCAGTTCTGATGACGTTGGACAGAGGCTGGGTCATTGCCAATGGTCGTCGGCAAGCCATTTCAGAAGTTGAGCTGGAACTGGACGGTGCACCCATTCATGCAATTTTTGGGCTCACTAATCAGCTCGCACAGAATGTCGCGCTGGTGCCGTCGGTACTGTCCAAAGCCGAGCGCGGCTATCGATTGCATGGCGGAACGCCGCCGACACCATTCAAAGCCGAAAGTATTGCACTGGATGCGACAATGCGGCCGGTTGAAGCTTTTCACCGGATTGCGATGTCCTGCCTTGAGCATTTGCAGCAGAATCATACCGGCGCGCTGAGCAGCGACGACCCCGAGTACATTCATCAGATGCGGGTTGCCACGCGCCGACTTCGTGCCGCGTTGAGGCTCTTTACCCCCGTATTGCCCGAGCAGTTTTCGCTTTCCTTTAGTGCGCCATTTTCTGCATTGATGCAACCCTTGGGTCGAGCGCGGGACCTGGATGTGCTGCTCACCGAGATTGTCGATCCGGTACTGAAAGCGCTGCCCAATGAACCGCGACTTCCCGCAATTGCCAGCGATATCACCAACCGCCGTTACAAATCACGTACCGAAGCGATCACCATGCTAGCGGCGCCGGCTTACGGACTCACGCTATTGAACGCGCTTGAATCATTGCATGCCCCAGTTCCCGATAGCCCGACAACCATCGATCTGCAGGAGTTTGCTTCGGAGCGCCTGCGCCGTTTGAGACGCAAGGTGCGACGCCTGGCCCAGGCTGCCCGTATTGAAAATCCAGCGTCTCTTCACGCCATGCGCATAGGCGTCAAGCGTCTGCGCTATGCCCTGGAATTCTTTTCGCCACTGGCGCACCGGCGATCTTTGCAGCGTGCGCTGAATCAGCTTGCTTCCATGCAGGATGTTCTGGGCCAGCTCAATGACCTGACCAATGCAGGCGCTTTGTTGATGGATTGTGCTGGCGATGACCCTCGGCTGCGCGAGGCCGTCACGCTTATCGGTGGCTGGCATGGGCCACGCTACGCAAAACTGCTGAAAACCATAGCGCGCGAACAGCCTCGCCTGGCTAAACTGCGCCTTCCAAAACTTGTCTCAAGGATGGCGTAACACGCACGTAACACCCTTGATCCAAGATTGAGCCCCCAATGGAGGACCCGAAATGGACTTGATACTCTGGCGTCACGCCGAAGCCGAAGAGGGCAGCGCCACGCTCCCTGATCACAAACGGCGGCTGACCGCGCGCGGCGAAAAGCAAGCCAGACAGATGGCACGCTGGCTGTGCACCCATTTGCCGCGCAAGAGGAAGGTTCTCGTCAGTCCTGCGGAACGTACGCAGCAAACGGCACACGCATTGGATCTACCCTACGAGATAGAACCCGCACTTGGCATCGGCTCATCCGCAAAAGATGTGCTTCGCGTTGCAAACTGGCCTAACCACAGCGGCACCATCGTGATCATCGGGCATCAACCGACGCTGGGACGCGTTGCGGCGCTTCTGCTTGGAGGAGTCGAAGACAACTGGTCGGTTAAGAAAGGAGGAGTCTGGTGGTTTTCGAGCCGAACACGAAATGAAGAACCTCAAACCGTGCTACGCGCCGTCTTGAATCCCGAGTTTGCCTGAATCACACAGCGTGCCTGGCGATTCAAAATTCATATCTGTTGCGGAAAGCAGCCATTTTTGATATTTTAGGCCTTGATATTAATAGATCGCGCTTCCCGGCAAGCGCCCCCACCATCATGTCCAAAAAATCTGCCGCGGCCCCGTCCGATACCGAAACCCGTGCCACGTCTGAACATGCACCCGACCTGAGACTATGGTTGCGCACGCTGGCCTGCACCAATCTGGTTGAAAACCATATCCGCTCACGCTTGCGTGCCGAGTTCGATATCACTCTGCCGCGCTTCGATCTGATGGCACAGCTCGAACGCTCTCCGCTGGGTCTAAAAATGGGCGAGTTATCAAAGCGCATGATGGTAACGGGCGGCAATGTGACCGGCATTACCGACCAATTGGTCGCCGAGGGGCTAGTGGTTCGCGAAGATAGCCCCAAAGATAGACGCGCCTATATCGTCAAACTCACACCCGAAGGTCGTCGCAGTTTTCGCAAAATGGCCGAGGCGCATGAAAATTGGGTTGTCGAACTGTACGCCGGAATGAGTGGTGCGCAGCGCAGCCAACTTTACGAATTGCTCGCCGTGTTGAAAGCAAGTGCCACCCAGATCACTACCAAAAGAACGGCCTAGCTGGAACGTTCGTGTTTCTGTAAAGTTCTGCCGTACAATCTGCATTGGCTCCGGCCGCTGCGCTTAACGCCCATGCCTGCAGGGAATCGGTCTTCAGCTCCTGCGAGACAGCAAATAGTTGGCGTTGATCTTCACTGGAGTTTGATATCCATTCGACGCCTGCGACAAATATGAAGCTTTCCTACGGTCTGATCCTAGTATTTCTGACTCCTGTGCTTGCCGGCTGTGAACAGCTTGGCTTGGAAACGCCCGCTGCACAGATGGCGCGCGATGAAGCGGAAGGCAAGGCAATTGGTGGTGGCTGCAGACAGGCCGGGCGTGGTCTTGAAGACTGCTACCAGGTCAATAGGCGAGCTCCGAAAGCAGCCATCTATACTGGCTGGCGCGATATGGATGTCTATATGCGCGAAAACAATCTGGGTGTCGCAAATTCCAAACCACAGATGCCGCAGCAGCCTCAGCCAAAGCTCTTGCCTCAGAGCGGCGCCCAGCCGCTGGAACCGGCGCTGCCGGCCAACGATTCTCCGACGCAGAAACAATCGACGAGCAGGCCAGCCTTAGGTCCCGCGAAACGAGCCATCAAGAGTTAGCCAGGCACGAAGAGATTGTTCGTTTCGAAAATAATTCCCTGTTTGGACAGTACACGGCATATCGACGCTGATTCGATGCAATTGACGATAAGTGTCGGCCTCTTTGTTCCTGGTGCGAGTAGCCGCAGAATCAGGTCAAATTAAGGAACCAAGAAGAAAGCCACGAGTGAGACAGATACGTTCGATTGTGGCTTTTCCACTTTTGATCTTGGTGGCGCTATTCTTTGGCATTGCGAAGGTAACGCACAGGATTCAAAAATGCTGACTCCAAAACAACTTGATCACGAGTACAACGCCCGCGCGGCAATCCAGAATCATTCGCAAATATTTGAGCGGTGGCGCGCGGAGTCCGCTAAAGCACGAAGTGAACTGCGCTACGAAGCCGACCACTACTTTGGTCCATCACCTGCGGAATCGCTCGACCTTTTCCCGACCAACAAGCCGAATGCGCCGCTTCTGGTGTTTATCCATGGTGGCTATTGGCGTGCCTTCGACAAACGGGACTTTTCCTTTCTCGCACCGGCCTTTGTGCAAGCGGGAGTTGCCGTCGCCATCCCCAACTATGGATTGGCCCCGGCGACATCGGTCAAGGAGATGGTCCTGCAAATGCTGCGTGCGTTTTCGTGGCTGCATCGCAATCTACCCCGGTTCGATATTGACAGGCGACGGATCGTGGTCGCTGGTCACTCTGCCGGGGCACATTTAGCCGCCATGATGCTCGCCGCTGACTGGCCACAGTGGTCACATGAGTTGCCCGCCGACTTGCTGTCCGGTGCTGTATGTATATCGGGGCTCTATGACCTGCAGCCACTCGCCCGTGCGCCATTTCTGCGCGAAGATCTCAAACTCAACAGCAATCAAGCCCGATTTGTCAGTCCGAGTCGCTACCTGCCGAAAGTTGCCAGCCGCTTGATTACCGCAGTCGGCGGTAACGAAAGCACCGAGTTCAAGCGCCAGAACCGCCTTATAGCAGACGCATGGCCGCACTGTTTCCATCGAGACGTCTCATTACCTGGCCGACATCACCTGGCGGCCGTTGAAGCATTGGGCGATTCCAGTCACCCGCTGTTTAACGTCACTCTCAAACTGCTGGAGACAGCTCGATGAAAAAACTCTTTGCGACTCTGATCGCCGCCGCCGCGATCGTTGGTGCCGGTCTGTTCTGGCTTTCCGGCAATATCGACGGTCTGATCAAGAACGCCATTGCCGACTACGGTAGCGCCATGACAAAAACCAGCGTGAGCGTTGGCGCGGTCAAGGTGGCTCCAGCTGATGGCAAGGGATCGATCAGCGATCTGCTGATAGGCAACCCGAAAGGCTTCAAGACAGCGCACGCATTGAAGGTAGACCGGATTGATGTCGACATCGACATCGCATCGGTCACGAGCGATGTCATCCACATTCGCCGGATCGCCATCGTGGCGCCCGAAGTGATTTACGAAAAAGGCGAGGCGATGACCAACTTTGATGCCATTCAGAAAAACATCGCGAGTTATCTGGGTCCCTCCGACAACACGAACGAGGGCAAGAAGCTGATCGTCGATGAACTCACTGTCCGTGACGCCAAAGCACAAGCCAGTGCTGCCTTCATGAAAGGAAAAACCGTAAACGTGCCGCTGCCCGACATCACGCTAAGGAATCTTGGCAAGGCCAAGGGAGGCATCACGCCAGGCGAACTCGGACAGGAAGTGGCAGGTGCATTGAAGGCAAAATTGGCCAGCGCATTCAGCTTTGACCGACTAATGAAGTCCACGGGCAAAGCGCTGGACAGCGCCGGCACTGCCATCAAAGGCCTGTTCAAGTAATTCCAGATACGGCCCGAAACGCAGGCGGGGGCCGACTGTAATACAATACGCGCCATGCGCGCCCTGCCGGTTGGCGCCAAATTCGGCATCCTGCCGCTTCTCTCTCAAGCGCTTCGCCGCCTGAACCGGTTCCCCGCGAGGGGCAGGCCGATTCAGGAGTTCATTTGAACGCGACCACAGACAGTATTGCCCATTCCGCAGACGCGGCCCTAGACACCACGCTGGATACGACGCCGGACGCCACTCTTGCCGCCGTCCTCCCAGCGCCGACTTTTGATCAGTTGGGCCTGCTGCCCGAGCTGCTGCGCGCCATCACCGACGCCGGCTACACCACACCGACACCGATCCAGATACAAGCTATTCCCATTATCATGTCCGGTAAGGATGTGATGGGCGGCGCCCAGACCGGCACCGGCAAGACGGCAGGCTTCACCCTGCCGCTGCTGCAACGCTTGGCCCGCTATGCCAGCAGTTCGCCCTCGCCGGCCCGCCATCCCGTACGTGCCCTGATTCTGGCTCCGACGCGCGAACTGGCAATGCAGGTTCATCAAAGTGTGGTCACTTACAGCAAGCACCTGCCGCTGCGTTCCGTCTGCATCTACGGCGGCGTCGATATCCGGCCGCAGATCGCCGAACTGCGCGAAGGCCGCGAGATTGTCGTCGCTACGCCGGGCCGACTGCTCGATCATGTGCAGCAGAAAAGCGTCAGTTTCAACGCCGTCGAGGTGCTAGTGCTAGACGAAGCCGACCGCATGTTGGACATGGGCTTCATTCCCGATATCAAGCGCATTCTTGCCATGCTACCGAAAGAGCGGCAGAGCCTGCTGTTCTCGGCCACGTTCTCCAACGAGATCAAGAATCTCGCAGACAGCATGTTGAAGGCGCCGCAACTGATCGAAGTCGCGCGGCGCAACATGGTGACCGAGACCGTTACCCACCGCGTGTACCCCGTGGCGTCAGACCTCAAGCGCAGCCTGCTGGTGCATCTACTGACCCACGACGAGGAAAATGCCAAGCAGGTGCTGGTCTTCGTCGGCACCAAATTTGGCGCCAGCCGGCTGGCGGTATACCTCGAACGACAGGGCATCGCCGCAGACGCCATACATGGCGACAAGAGCCAGCAGCAGCGTACCGAAGCTCTTGAAGGCTTCAAGTCCGGCAAGATTCGCGTACTGGTTGCCACAGACGTCGCCGCACGCGGACTCGACATTGACGATCTGCCGCACGTCATCAATTACGAACTACCTCACACCGCCGAGGACTACATCCATCGCATCGGCCGCACGGGGCGTGCCGGCAAGCAGGGCGACGCCACCTCGCTGTTCGCGCCCGAAGAATCGCAGCGCCTGGCCGACATCGAGAAGTTGATCAAGCGCAAGATCGAACGGGTCGAGATAACCGGCTTCAATCTTGGCAGCGCGCCGCAAGAACGCGAACGTGGGCGTGAGCGCAGCGGTGGCGGCCATCGCCGGGAACACGAAGAGAAGCGCCGCGAGCGTGAAACCAAACAGCACGACCACCGGCCACCGCCCCATCTTCCGGCTCCCGCGGCCCATTTGCCGCGAATTGATACGCGCTTGCCGAAACTGGATTTTGATCCAAACAAGCCTTACGTCAGCAAATCCGTCGCGGTTGGAGCCGGCATCGAAAAACCGGCGCCGATTCGCCCGCAGCGAGCGGTCGCTGCGCTGCTTGGTGGGCTAGGGAAAAAGTAGATGAAACTGGTCCGGTTTGGTCCGAAAGGCCGCGAAAAGCCGGGCCTGATTGACGCTGCCGGAAATTTGCGGGACTTGTCCGGCCATATCGCAGAAATCGGCTGGAATGAACTCTCCGCTGCAGGACAAAAACGCCTACGGGTGCTGGAGCCGACTGCGCTACCAGTCGTAGGTGGGAAACCCCGCCTCGGCGTGCCATTCACCGGCATTTCAAAAATTGTCGGTATCGGCCTCAATTATCGCGCCCACGCCGACGAGGCGAAGATGCCGATACCGGCCGAGCCGGTGGTGTTCATGAAGGCCACCACCTGCATCACCGGACCAAACGATCCCATCCAACAGCCGATTGGCAGTACCAAGCTCGACTGGGAAGTTGAACTCGGTATTGTCATTGGCCGCGAGACGCGCCAGGTTAGTGAGATCAAGGCACTCAATCATGTCGCCGGTTACTGCGTGTTCCATGATGTCTCGGAACGCGCCTTTCAGCTCGAGCGAGGTGGTCAGTGGGACAAGGGAAAAAGCTGCGACAGCTTTGGCCCCATCGGACCCTGGCTGGTGACCAAGGATGAAGTCGCCGACCCACAGCAACTGCGCCTGTGGTTGGACGTAAATGGCGAGCGCATGCAGGACTCCACCACCGCCGACATGATTTTTACCTGCGCCGAGATCGTCAGCTATGTGTCGCGTTTCATGACACTGCTACCAGGCGACGTGATCTGCACTGGCACGCCACAGGGTGTTGGCATGGGACGCGGCCGCTTTCTAAAGATTGGCGACCAAGTCAGGCTCGGCGTCGAGGGATTGGGCGAACAGGCGCAAACCGTAGTCTCAGAGCGACCTCACCGGTAAAAGTCGGCGCTGGTAACACGGCGACATTGGTGCCTTTTAGCCCTTCAACACCGCTTCTTCAGAGAAAAAAGCCAAGGCTCAAGTGCCAGCCGATTTGCGATTCCTACAGCCGACAGGGACTGCCTGAACGCGGTGAGCGGCAAATGGCCGTCAGGCTGCTGCCTGTGCTGGAATCTGGCGGCTGTGATGCGTGATGCGGTTTTTTGCGTCGACATAGACCAGATCAGGCTCGTAAGACTGTAATTCCACTTCGTCCAACATGATGTAGCTGGCAATGATCACCAAGTCGCCTGGTGCGGCAAGACGCGCAGCAGCACCGTTGATGGAGATCGTGCCGCTGCCCCGTTCCGCGCGCATGGTGTAGGTCGAAAACCGCTGGCCGTTGGTCACGTTATAGATATCGACTTGCTGGTACTCCTTAAGGCCGGCCGCCTCCAGCAGTGTTTCATCGATGGCACAGGAACCTTCGTAGTGCAGCTCGGCGTGAGTCACGGTGACCCGGTGAAGCTTGGATTGAAGCATCATGCGTTGCATTGTCGTTCCTTTCCATGCAGAGGTGGCGACCGGGAATACATCTAAAAGGAGTACTCACTCCCGTCTCGTTCGCTTCTGGCACACCGCCGGCATGAGTGCATCGCAGTGACCTAAACTTCCAGATTGTCAATGAGGCGCGTGCTTCCCAAACGCGCCGCCGCCAACACCACCAACCCGGAATCGTGGGCGGTTGGCAATTGTAAATCAACTTTTTTGCGCAATGCAACATAATCCGGCGCCCAACCCCTGGCCTGCAACTCCGAAATCGCCCCCTGCTCGAGAGCGGAGTAGTCTTTATTGCCCTTGCGCAAAGACTCAACAATGTTACTAAGAACCCGGAAAAGGTTCGGTGCTTCGGCCCGCTCCTGCTCTGACAAGTATCCGTTACGTGACGATAACGCGAGCCCATCATCGGCGCGAATGGTTTCGCCCGGGATGACCTCGATCGGAACGCCAAACTCGCGAACCATGTCCGACAAGACCATGAATTGCTGGTAGTCCTTCTTGCCGAAAAGCGCGGCCTGAGGCTGGACTACAGAAAAAAGCTTCATCACCACCGTTGCCACGCCACGAAAATGCCCGGGACGAAACTCGCCCTCAAGAATATTGGCGTGCTCAGGCGGCGGCTCGATTACATAGCGTTGCGGCACCGGATAGAGTTCATCCTCGTCCGGAGCAAAGAGATGATCCACGCCCGCGGTGCGCAGACGTTCGCAATCCGCCTCCAGAGTGCGTGGGTACTTTTCAAAATCCTCACCGGGCCGAAACTGCAGCCGGTTGACGAATATCGAGGCAACAACACAGTCGCCGTGCCTGCGCGCCTGCCGCACCAGGGCAATATGGCCATCATGAAGATTGCCCATGGTGGGCACCAGAACAATACGGCCTGCATTGGCAAGGGCCGCTCGCGTTTCGGCGATGGTATGGTGAATCAGCATCAGTAACAGTGCTCTGCAGCGGGATAACTGCCGTCCTTGACGGCGGCAACATAGGCTTTGACAGCCCCTTCGATACTTTGCGCCTCGGCCATGAAATCCTTGACGAATCGTCCTTTCTTGCCAGGATAGATGCCGAGCATGTCGTGCAGCACCAGGACCTGCCCATCGCAGTCCTTGCCGGCGCCAATGCCTATCGTGGCGCACACAGACAACAAATTGGTTATTTCTGCAGCGAGATCGGCCGGCACCATTTCCAGCACCATCAGCGCCGCGCCGGCGTGCTCCAATGCCTGAGCATCGGCTTTCATTCGCGCACTGGCGGCTTCGCCCCGCCCCTGGACGTGGTAGCCGCCCAATGCGTGCACCGACTGGGGCGTGAGCCCAACGTGCGCGCAGACGGGCACGCCTCGGTCGACCAGAAAACGCACCGTATCCGCCATTACTTCGCCGCCCTCGAGTTTGACCATCTCGGCACCTGCGGCGAGCAATCGCACTGCATTACTCATGGCTTGCTCGCGCGATACCTGGTAACTGCCAAAAGGCATGTCGGAAACCACCATTGGCCGTTGAGCGATGTGGCCAACACACTCGGTGTGATACACCATCTGATCCATGGTCACGGGCAAGGTCGAGGTCTTGCCCTGCAATACATTGCCCAGCGAGTCGCCGACCAGAATGACGTCGACGCCGCAACGATCCTCCAGCGCGGTAAAACTCGCGTCGTAAGCGGTGAGCATGGCAATCTTTTGCTTTTCACGCTTCATGCGCCCCAGCTCGGGCATCGTGATCGCTTTGTTGCTGGCAAGGTAGGTCATGATTGGCTAGGTATGAAGTAAACGGCCGCTAGGATACACATACCCGCAGGCGAGTAGTCATTTTTGCGGTGCTCGCAGCTAACGCACAATCAAGAACAAAATAATCAAGGACATGACTCAAGCAGATACCTCGCGCATTCTTTCAATCCGCTGCGCAGTGCAGTTCCGCAATAGTTCGCCAACAGAGCCATGCCCGGGAATGCTAAGCGATGGCGCGATTTCAGCCAGCGGCGCCAGTACAAAGGCCCTTTCATGCAGGCGCGGATGCGGCAGGGTCAGTTGCGGGTTTTGGCTGAGTTCCTCTCCGTAGAGCAACAAATCGAGATCCAGAGTCCGTGGAGCGTTTTTCACACTACGCTGGCGGCCAAAGCGCTCTTCGATCGCAAACAACTGATCCAGCAAAGTCGGCGCTGGCGAGACGGCGAGCAGTTCAACCACGGCATTGATAAAGTCAGGCTGATGCTTCAGCCCCACGGGTGCCGTCCGGTACAACGATGAAGTGGCGATGAACTCGGTTTGAGGAAGTTCTCGTAATGCAAAGATAGCCGCCCTAACCGTCGCAACCGGGTCCCCAAGATTGGCGCCCAACGCGATGAAGCAACGCTGGCTCACATCAACTTTCGCTGCTTGCAGATATCGGACCGCCCTCGTCCACTGACTTTTTTCCACGAACCCGGCGTCGCCGCTTCTTGGGCGCACTGTCAGGTATCAGTAGGGCCTCGCGACCCTCATGATCGGCGTTCTGGAAATCATGCCACCAGGTCGCCAATTCCAGATCGATTTCTCCGCTTTCCGCCCGCAAGGCGAGAAAGTCATAGCCGGCGCGGAAGCGCGGCAACTCGATCAGGCGATAGGGCGTTTTCCCCGCGCGCCTCTCGAACCGCGGTTGCAGTGCCCAGATATCCTTGATGTCGCCGGCAATGCGACGCGTGATGGCAAGCTTTTCGCCTTGCACATTCAATACTTCGTCCATGGCTTCATACAAGGCGGGGATCGGCACGTCGCCCTTGGCCTTGCGCGCCTCCCAGGCGGCCAACACTTCGTGCCAAAGCAGTGTGGCGAACAGATAGCCGGGAGACAGCGATTTGCCGGCCTTGACCCTCGCGTCGGTGCTTTGCAGCGCGAGCATTACGAATTTTTCACCTAGCGGCTGTTCCAGAATCACGTCCAGCAACGGCAACAAACCGTGATGCAATCCATCGTCGCGCAGGCGCTTTACGCATTCGACGGAATGACCCGAAAACAGCAGCTTCAGCATCTCATCAAAGAGACGTGCTGGCGGCACATTTTCCATCAACTCGGCCATCTCGCGGATCGGCGCACGCACCGCCGGGTCCAGCGTCAGGTGCAATTTGGCCGAAAGACGCACAGCACGCAGCATGCGTACCGGGTCTTCGCGATAGCGCTGCTTGGGCTCGCCGATCATGCGCAGGGTTTTCTGCTGCAAATCGGCCACACCATGGTGATAGTCGATCACTGTCTCGGATGAAGGGTCGTAGTAAAGGGCATTGACGGTGAAATCGCGCCGGGCCGCATCTTCCGCAATCGAGCCGAATACATTGTCGCGCAGCACCCGGCCATGCTCGTCCTTGACTGTATCGGCATCGTGCGCAGCACGAAAGGTCGACACTTCCAGCGTTTCGCCACCTTGCATCACATGCACGATCTGGAAACGCCTGCCAATGATGCGAGCGCGGCGAAACAGGGCGCGCACCTGCTCGGGCGTCGCGTCGGTTGCAATGTCATAGTCCTTGGGCTCGATGCCTGCGATCAGGTCTCGTACTGCGCCACCGACTATGAACGCTTTGTACCCGGCCTTTTGTAAAGTTTCGCAGGTGCGGCGCGCGCCGAGCGAGACACGCTCGCGGCGAATACCGTGACGAGCCACGGGAATCATGGCCGGCCCACTGAGAGACGAGGAGTCGCCGCGACGAAATACGCGGCGCAATAGCTTGCGAATCATGGAAAAGGAATGGAAACCCTGCAGAGCCTGCTTCTGGAGGCCGCAATGATAGCCGAAACGCCCGGCCGACGCAGATTTGCGGCGGTCACAGCTTCGCCTTCCGCTAAAATCGCTGTTTTCTCCGCCTTGTAAGACCTATGGAACTCACCAAGAGCTTCGAGCCCGCCGAAATCGAACGGCGCTGGTACCCGATCTGGGAGTCGCGCGGCTATTTTGCCGCCGGACTCGACACCACCAAAACCGAAAACTTCTGCATTCTGCTGCCACCGCCAAACGTGACAGGGACCCTACACATGGGTCATGGTTTCAATCAGGCCATCATGGATTCGATGACCCGCTACCACCGCATGCGCGGCGACAACACCCTGTGGCAGCCCGGCACCGACCACGCCGGCATTGCCACCCAGATAGTGGTGGAAAGACAGCTAGACGCTCAGGGTATTTCGCGCCATGAACTGGGCCGCGAGAAATTTCTCGAAAAAGTCTGGGAATGGAAAGCCTTCTCCGGCGACACCATCACCAAGCAAATGCGCCGCCTGGGCACTTCGCCGGACTGGACGCGCGAGCGCTTCACCATGGATGCCGGGCTATCCAAGATCGTTACCGAATCTTTTGTCCGGCTGCACAAGGAAGGCCTGATCTACCGCGGCAAGCGGCTGGTGAATTGGGATCCGGTATTGCACACGGCCGTATCTGATCTGGAAGTGGTGAGCGAAGAAGAGGATGGATTCCTTTGGCACATCCGCTATCCCTTAAGCGACGGCTCGGGCCATTTGACCGTAGCAACGACGCGCCCGGAAACCATGCTTGGCGACTCTGCCGTGATGGTGCATCCGGACGATCCGCGCTACCTGCACCTGATCGGCAAAACCGCCAAGCTGCCACTTTGCGATCGCGAACTGCCGATCATTGCCGACGCCTTCGTCGATCTCGAGTTTGGCACCGGCTGCGTCAAGGTAACTCCGGCACATGATTTCAACGACTATGCGGTCGGCCAGCGCCATCAACTTCCAGTCATTTCGATTCTGACGCTTGAAGCCAAGATCAACGACGACGCGCCTGAAAAGTATCGCGGCATGGACCGCTTCGAAGCGCGCAAGCTCATCGTCGCCGACCTCGAAGCACTCGGCCTGCTTGAAAAGACAGACAAACATAAACTCAAGGTACCGCGCGGCGACCGCACCGGGGTCGTGATCGAACCCATGCTCACCGACCAATGGTTCGTCGCCGTGAGCAAACCCGGTAGTGATGGCAAAAGCATTGCCGGCAAGGCTCTGGAGTGCGTTGCCTCAGGCGAAATCAAACTGGTGCCTGAAAACTGGGTCAATACCTACAACCAGTGGCTCAACAACATTCAGGACTGGTGCATATCACGCCAGCTTTGGTGGGGACACCAAATTCCAGCATGGTATGCCGACGATGGGCAAATCTATGTTGCACACGACGAGGCCGAAGCTTATGAGTTGGCAAAAGCCGACGGCTATTCGGGTGCTTTGACGCGCGATGAAGACGTGCTCGACACCTGGTACTCCTCAGCGCTGTGGCCTTTCTCGACCCTGGACTGGACGCCGGAATGGCCGGCCAAGTCGAATCCCGCACTCGATCTCTATCTACCATCGTCCGTACTGGTTACTGGATTCGACATTATCTTTTTCTGGGTGGCGCGGATGGTCATGATGACCAAACACATCACCGGCAAGATCCCCTTCAAGAACGTCTATGTGCACGGCCTGATCCGCGACGCCGAAGGGCACAAGATGTCCAAGTCCAAGGGCAACGTGCTTGATCCAATCGATCTGATCGACGGCATCGCACTCGATGACCTGGTGAAGAAGCGCACCACCGGCCTGATGTATCCCAAGGATGCGGCCAAGATAGAAAAGCGCACGCGTAGGGAGTATCCGAACGGCATTCCCGGCTTTGGCACCGATGCATTGCGCTTTACCTTTCTTAGCCTCGCCAGCCCGGGGCGCGACATCAAGTTCGACATGCAGCGTTGCGAGGGCTATCGCAACTTCTGCAACAAACTGTGGAACGCCTCTCGCTTCGTGCTGATGAATTGCGAAGGACAGGATTGCGGCCTTGCGGAGCATGGATCGGACGCTTGCAACGCAACGTATCTTGATTTTTCGCCGGCTGACCGCTGGATCGTCAGCCGGCTGCAGCGTGTCGAGCACGAGGTCGAGCAGCATTTCGTCGACTACCGCTTTGATTTGCTGGCACGCACCATCTATGAATTTGTCTGGGACGAGTATTGCGATTGGTACCTGGAACTGGCCAAGGTGCAAGTTCAGCAGGGCAACGAGGCACAACAGCGCGCCACGCGCCGCACCCTGGTGCGCGTGCTGGAGACCGTATTGCGTCTCGCGCATCCGTTGATACCCTTCATCACCGAGGAACTCTGGCAGACCGTCGCGCCACTGGCGGGCCGGGCCGATGCGCAGGACGAAGCCAAATCGTTAATGCTCCAGCCCTACCCCAAGGCCGATCTATCGCGTTGCGATGCCAATGCCGAGGCCTGGGTGGCCCTATTGAAGGACATGATCAACGCCTGTCGCAGCCTGCGCGGCGAAATGAACATCTCTCCCGCTTTGCGCGTGCCATTAGTCGGCGCTGGTGACACGGCGACTCTGACGGCCTATGCGCCTTATCTGGCCGCCCTGGCAAAGCTTTCCGAGGTTACGACCGCTGCCGCGTTGCCCGAGTCGGATGCACCGGTACAGATCGTAGGTGAATTCCGCCTGATGCTGAAGATCGAAATCGACGTTGCTACCGAAAAGGAACGACTCGGCAAGGAACTCGCCCGCGTCGAAGGTGAAATCCTCAAAGCGGAGAAGAAACTCACCACCGAAAGCTTTGTCGCCCGGGCTCCAGCTCAAGTCGTGGCACAAGAGCGAGAGCGACTGGAAGCTTTTGCCGCCCTTGCAGAAAAACTGAAAACGCAAATCGCGCGGCTGGGATAGGCGTGCAAAAAAGGCCCGGCTCATGGCCGGGCTTTGTTAGTACTTGATGCATTTCAGCCAGTTGGTCAGCGCGCGTCCTTCTTGCCCCCGACTGTCAATGACAGTGCCTCACGAATCGCTTCCGGCGACTTCATGATGTTCATGAAGCTGTTGGCTCCCATCATCGATAGATCCGGGAAACTCACGGCAATTCGGAAACGGGCGTACTGCGCAAATACCGTGTTGCCTGATACCAGAATATCGTAGGGCAGATGCGCGGCCGACTTCACGTCCTTGAAGTCGATTTCGCTCATAAGATAGGCATCATCCATGATCTTGCTGTCGCCAGCACCTTTCATCGCGACGCCGAAAAGCACTTCCTTCTTGCCGGGAACATCTACGCGATAGACCTTGGTCACACCGTGCTTGCCCGCAGCCAGCCCGGACTCGACAGCCTTCACCGCTTCCTCGTGACTCGGATAGCTGACGAAGGTATTGTCCTCGTCGAAATATTCCATGCCGAAAGCGTAGTGATACTTGCGCAGTTTCGCGGCAGTCAAACCCTCGGCGCCGAACTCTTCAACCCGCCCAAGCGCTGCTTGCAGTTTGGCCGCAGTATCCTTGAGCTCGCCATTCATCCGATACACATTAGCCCAGTAGGGTGGGTTGGTATAAGTGACCTGGACCGCGTCCTTGACCTTGACCACCGCCACGCGCATCGCCGCACCATAGCCGCCATGCTCCGACTTCGCCGCAGTACTACGCAATTCGTCGTTCGTCACGCCGATCACCGTCGTATTCGCATACGGCGAATAACTGCCCGCCACGGTAAAGCCGGCTTTTGTCAGTGCGGCTTTGGTAGCTTCGACCTTCTGCGTCAAGTCACCGGCCCCTTTTGAAGCCAGCACGAAAGGCTTCAGCAAGGCATCCTGCGCAAAACTTACTGTAGCACTGAGTGCCAGAACTGCCAGACTCAGGCTTTTCCAAATTTTGGACATATCTCTCCCCCCGGGGAATAGTTTGTTTTTGAAATTTCGGAACAACAAGGGCTGAAAGCGCTGCCGCTTTCAGCCCTTTTCTTGGAACTGCTGAACTTTCTACTCAGTCAGCAGATTAGAACTTCATGCCGTAGGCGATGCCTAGAGAATCCTGATACATCTCGATTTTCTCTGTTCCGCTTGTGCCAGCGCCACCGGTCCATGTATCAAACAGGCTGGCCCCCGAAACAGAGTTCTTTCCAGCATGCATATAGGCCATGGTCAGTTCGGAATCCTTACTCACGTTGTAGGTGAAGCCAAGAGTGTAATGATCCTGAACCACGCCGGGCGCCAGCATGTTGAAGGTGACGTCACGCGAGGAAATCGGATTCTTAGCGTGGTTATAGCCGGCACGAACGGTCAACGCGCTGTTGTATTGATACTCAACCCCAAGCTTGATTACATCGATGTTCGACCAGCCAAAACCCCGGCCCGAGGAGCCACCCAAAGTTCCAGCAATCGTCGCCCCACCGTTAGTGCTGGGGTTGCCCACAGAATTTACGCCAGCGTAGTTGATCTGCTGGTAGTCAGCCGCAACTTTCCATTTTTCATTCGGCTTGAAGGCAATACCAATGTTCCAGTTCTCAGGAATATCGAAGCCTCCTTGTTCCGCAAACAGCCCCTTGTACAAATCCAGCTTGCTCATCTTCAACTTCGGAGAATAAGCAGCGCCCAGCGTAACCTGATCGGAAATCTGCCCCATCCAGCCCAAGCGGAGTCCAACACCGTTTGACTTGTCACGGCCGAGGTTGCTTAGGTTGGTTGCGCTAGACGAGAAGCCAGCGAACGACTGAATACCGTTCGCCTTAAACTGCTGATGAGCCAATAGCAGCGAAACGCCGAAAGAGTGGTTCTTGTTCACTTTCATCGCGAACGTCGGCGCTACGATGAGTTGCATCAAGTCTATGCCGAGGTCACCATTGCCGCAAAGCAGGTTTGCGCGAGTCCAGGTTGCACCAAAGCCGGCACAGGTACTACCGGCGCCCGCATTCTGCCCACCGGGGTAGTCCGTGTTCATGCCGCCGTTGCCATACACAGTGACGCCCATCGACATATCCCAACCCAGCATCTTGTTGAAACCAAGCTCGGGAACGTAGTGGAGATTGCTACCGCTGGTGGCCTCGCCATTCATGCCAGGTGCGGTTGCACCGGAACGAGAAATCTTCCGCCTCGGGCTGAAAAAGTCGAGCCCTAAATCCAAACGATCTCCCGCCCAAACCATGCTGGCCGGGTTGTTCGCGCCGCCCATTGAGTCAGAAGCCATGGCAGTTGCGGCACCGCCCATGCCTTTGGCTTTCATGCCATAACCATGCGAAAAATAGCCATCGGTGGCAAATGCCGGCGCCGAGACACCCACAGCGAACAACAGTGCTGCAATTTTTTTCAGTTTCATTCCGATGTCTCCCCGAGATCGATTGATTAGATTCAACAAGTTATTAACTTACGCTAAAGCGATTCCTGAAGTCCAGACAGATGACGTATCGACCTGGACCTCTGTTGCATTCTCGCTACATGAATAACGCAACGTCGGCCTCCTGCGCGAAGGGCAGGAAGGTCGCAGCGCCGGCATAGTCAAGGCCCGGAATGAAGTCATCGTGACTGAAGCCGAACAGCTCGACTGTCATCTGGCAAGCGATGAACTTGACATCAGCTTCGATTGCCAGGCCGCGCAACTCTTCGATCGTCGCAACGCCATTGTTCTTGATGGTCTGTTGCATCAGCATCGTCGCAACATTCTCGAAACCGGGTACGCCAGCCTGAATGATGTTGGGAATATTCCAGTTGATGCCCTTGAACCATTCAGGGCCGAATGGCATTTTCATGGGCATGCCGGGGTTGCCAAGCGGGCTGACTTTCAGGTCAGATACGTCTTTCTTCAGCAGGTTCAAGCCGTAGAAGGTACAGAAAATTGAAACATCCCAGCCCAATGCAGCAGCCGTGGATCCAAGAATGAGAGGAGGGTAGGCCCAATCAAGAGTGCCCTTGGTGGCAATGATGGCCATTGACGGTGTTTTCGCCTCTTGGCGCTGACGAAGTGCTTCCTCAATCTTCTGCGGCAGCAGTTCTTCCAAACGGCGATTAACGAGTTCTTCGATGTTGGCAATTTCGGGAGTAGCGCCCATGAGTATTCTCCTGGTCAAAAAGACCGACAAGCTTGATGATTAAACAAATCGCAGTGCAACAGCCAGATGATTCTCTCTATGCCCCTATAGCGATCAGTGATTACCCCTAAATCGACTAGTGATTCAACGGCACTGAAGCTACCCGTGAGGTCCCGCCACCCCGAAGAAAAACGTCGGCTTGGGCTTTAAGGATAGACCAAATCACGTGTTGCATTTCCAGCGAGCGCTAGCCCGTCTGCAGGCCACTCACGCAGGAACGTGGTACTACTTACGCTTCATGAAAAATTCAAATTCCTTGTTGTTTTCTGCACTGGCCAGCAGTTCATTGCCGGTTTGCTTGGCAAACGCCGCAAAATCCTTTACCGAACCGGGATCGGTGGCGATGATGCGCAACACTTGGCCAGATTGGAGTTCAGCCAACGACTTCTTGGCGCGCAGAATGGGAAGCGGGCAGTTGAGACCGCGTGCATCGAGTTCCTTGTCAAAATTCATTTCTCTTTCCTCTCTCGTGTTATTGGACTAGAAGCTAATCTGGATTAGGTACTTAAGCGTTCGATAATATACTCAAAGTCCCTTAGAAACAACAGGGTTTATGCAATCGACTGGTAATACAAATTCTGCGGATGATTGGCCTGAGCGAAGAAAAACCAGCGCTCCGCCAACAGGCCGAGGTACTGCACCACAAAGGCGGCAACCAACATGCCACTGCCACCCTGCATGCCGACCAGCAGCAAAAGCAGCGGCAGCGGAAATACAGCAATCAGGAAGAACCACTTGATACCGCGCAGCACGGCTACCGGCTGCCCATGAAAGAACTCACGGGTATTGAAACTGCCGCCCATGAAGCCCTGGGTCTTCTGCACAATTTTTGGATGCTTGATACCGATAGCGGTCTGCATAGTTGATTTCGGTTTCAGGCGTGCATTGCGAACCAGCGAGGCGGTTCGACTGATCAGCCCGAGAACCGTGATGATCGCCGCCCAGCCGGCCAGGAAAAGGACCAGCTCAGGCGCCGTCACCGTGGCGAATGCCGCTGCCAACGTGAAACCCGAGGCGCCGCCCAGCAGAATGTAGTTCGCCACTGTCAGCGGTGAATGCCATTCAGCGAGAAACTTCAGACAGGCGTAAATCATTCCCGTACATACGAACAAGGCGAAGGCCAGCAGCGTACCGGCCACTCCCAAAATGGCACTGGGATCAACCGGAAGGCCGCCGGGTAGCGTCATCAGCACCGGATGCCAGTCCAGCCAGTGCGCAAGACCGTAAAGGAACACGATTCCCATGAAGGCCGGCAGGACGATCACCTCGCGCGACAGCCACGATGTACGCCACATGGCGGCGGAGCGCCAGGCACGTTCCGGATGCCCCAAATGAAAGAAGGACGCGGCCAGGCCGAGTACCAGAAGGACCAGTGCCAAGAGACTGCCCTGGCCATAAAACGCGTGGGCGTCCGGCTGCGGCAGCAATTTGAAGGCGGCGTAGGTCTGCGCCGTGAACAGCGCAAGAAACAATCCCTGAGCGGTGCCAATCAGCGTGGTCAAAAATATGACGGAAAAAGCAGGATGCATAGTTGGGCCTACCCCCCGGCCCCCTTTAGTTTCGGCATAACGCCTGCAGTGCAGACATTAGCCTGCACTAAAACGTTGGTGCATTTTCCTTGAAAGGGGGTGACGGCCGTTCGGTCGCGCCGAGCGCTACCTCCGGTTGATGACTGGCCGCGCCTTGGGGCGGCCCGGCGGCCCGGCGCTACCATGTCGTGAAATCGTCCAGGGTCGGCTCATTGGTGGCCGGCTTGGGCAACTGACGATCGACCTTGAGCGGATTGTCTGCACGTTCGAGCTCGTCCTCGTGAATCTTGATGCGAGTCTTGCGCCGCGGCAGATAGTGATTGGCCGGATGCGTGCCCCATTCGGGCATCAGCGCATAGCCGCCGGCCTCGCGGATGGCGATCGACACCGCCGATTCCGGGTCGTGGATATCGCCATACAAGCGCGCCGAGGTCGGGCAGGCCATGACGCAGGACGGCTTGCGGTCGGCCTCAGGCTTTGACATGTCGTAGATCCGATCGACACACAGGGTGCACTTCTTCATCACCTGCTGCTGCTCGTCGAGCTCACGCGCGCCATAGGGACAGGCCCATGAGCAATACTTGCAACCAATGCACTTGTCGTAATCGACAAGCACGATACCGTCTTCCTTGCGCTTGTAGGAAGCCCCTGTAGGACACACGGGGACGCACGGTGGGTCCTCGCAATGCAGGCAGGACTTGGGGAAATGCACCGTCTCGGTATTGGGGAACTCGCCCACTTCGAAGGTCTGCACCCGATTGAAGAAGGTCCCGGTCGGATCGGCGCCGTAAGGGTCCTGATCACCCATCGGCCCGGCTTCTCCGGAGGTGTTCCACTCCTTGCAGGACGTCACGCAGGCCTGACAGCCGACGCAGACGTTGAGATCTATGACCAACGCGAGCTGGGTCATCGCGAGCGTTCCATGATGTCGAGCTGGGTCATTTCTGCTTCATTCCCAGAAACGCCAGAATACTGCTGCGCGTCTTCATGCCCGGATAAGGCTTCATCACTTCGAACTGAGGGGAGGTGACCGCCGTCTCACCAGCGCCAGCGCCCTGCGTCCCTTCGGGAACTTTGTAGATTCTCACCCGCACGTCGTACCACGCCGCCTGGCCGGTGATCGGGTCCGAGTTGGAAATGCGCTGCTGGTTTGGCATGCCATCACCGGCGGGCAGTTCTTCCGATATCAGGTGATTGAGCAGGAAGCCTTTCTGCGACTCGTTGGCGTCCGGCGTCAGATTCCACGCCCCCGCAGCCTTGCCGATGGCGTTCCAGGTCCACACCGTGCCGGGTTCCACCGCCTCCGAATGGCGAGCCATGCAGCGTACCTTGCCCCATTGCGACTCGACCCAGATCCAGTCGCCGTCGGCAATGCCTTGCTGAAGTGCCGTACGCGTATTGACGAACAAATAGTTGTGGGTGTGAATCTGCCGCAGCCAGGCGTTCTGCGAATCCCAGGAGTGATACATCGCCATCGGACGTTGCGTCACTGCCGCCAGTGGGTATTTGTGCAGGTCGGTCACCTGTCCTTCAAGCGACTCATAGTAGAACGGCAGCGGATCGAAATAGGTATCGATGCGCTTTCTGAGGTGCTCGGGTGGCTTGCGCGTCAAGCCCTTGCCCTGGGCAGCGGTACGAAAGCGCTGCAGCACTTCGGAGTACAGGTGGATCAGGATCGGCTCGGCGTAGCGCGTGATGCGGTTGCGCTGCGACCATTCAAGGTAGCCCTTGTTCCAGTTGCGCATGTACTGGTAGGACTTGGGCAATTCGTAATGAAACACGCAATTGTTCTTCTCGTACATCTCCCACTGTTTCGGGTTGGGCTCGCCGCGCAGGAACTTCTCGCCGCCCTTGCCGCGCCAGCCGGCCAGAAAGCCGATGCCGGAGCCCGGCTCGGTTTCCCAATTGACCACGAAATCCGGATAGTCGCGGAACTTGCGCTCGCCGGCCTTGGTGACGAAGGCCGGCAGTTTGAGACGGGTCCCAAGTTCAATCAGCACTTCCTGGAAGGGCTTGCAGTCGCCCGACACCGGCACTACAGGAATGCGCACCGAATCCACCGGCCCATCGAACTCGGAGATTGGCCGGTCGAGCATGGACATCACGTCATGCCGTTCCAGATACGTGGTGTCCGGCAGGATCAGGTCGGCAAAGGCCGTCATCTCCGAATGAAAGGCATCGCAGACGACCAGGAAAGGAATCTTGAACTCACCCGCGTTGGGTCCTTCGGTCTCCTTGTCATTCAGCATCTGCCGCACTTCGACCGTGTTCATGGTCGAGTTCCATGACATGTTGGCCATGAAGATCAGCAGGGTGTCGATCTTGTAGGGATCGCCACGCCAGGCATTGGTGATGGCGTTGTGCATCAGGCCGTGCACCGAGAGTGGGTACTCCCACGAGAAGGCCTTGTCGATACGTACCGGCGAGCCGTCATCATTGACGAAGAGATCATCCGGGTCGGACGGCCAGCCCAGCGCCATGCCATCGAGCGGATGGTTGGGCTGCACCGCACGTGAGTCATTGGGCGTCCGGGCGCAGGGCGGAATCGGCCGCGGGAACGGTGCCTTGTGACGAAAGCCGCCGGGGCGATCGATGGTGCCCAGCAGCGACATCAGGATTGCCAGCGCACGTATGGTCTGAAAGCCGTTGCTATGCGCCGCAAGGCCGCGCATGGCGTGAAAGGCCACCGGGTTGCCGGTCACCGTATCGTGTTCGTTGTCCCAGGAGTCGGTCCAGGCGATCGGCAGCTCAATCTTCTGATCGCGCGCGGTAACGCCCATTTCGTGCGCCAACTGGCGAATGACTTCAGCCGAAATGCCCGTTATTTGGCTCGCCCACTCCGGCGTGTAATCCTTGACGCGCTCCAGCAACAACTGAAACGCCGGTTTTACGTGAGTGCCATCCGGCAAGATGAACTCGCCAAGCAGATAGGGATCGGCGCCCGCTTGATGAGTGACCACGGCGTGATCGGTATTGCGATCCCACCAGAGCTTGTCCTGCGGTTCGTAGCAGGCTTCCTCGGTGGGCACTTCGGTACGCACAAAAAACCCGAATTCGTCGTTGCTCTCATTGACATTGACCAACTGCCCGGCATTGCTGTACTGGACCAGAAAGTCGCGGTCATACAATCCGGTGGCAATGATCTCGTGGATGATGGCCAGCAACAATGCGCCGTCGGTGCCGGGACGGATCGGCACCCATTCGTCGGCAATCGCCGAATAGCCGGTACGGACCGGGTTGATGGAGATGAAGCGGCCGCCGTCACGTTTGAACTTGGACAGCGCGATCTTCATCGGATTGGAATGATGATCCTCGGCAGTGCCAATCATGACGAACAGCTTGGCGCGATCGAGATCGGGCCCGCCAAACTCCCAGAACGAACCGCCGATGGTGTAGATCATGCCGGCGGCCATGTTGACCGAGCAGAATCCCCCGTGGGCGGCGTAATTGGGCGTGCCAAATTGGCGGGCGAACATGCCGGTCAGGGCCTGCATCTGGTCACGACCGGTGAACAGTGCAAACTTTTTAGGATCGGTCGCGCGAATCTTGCCCAGACGCTCGGCGAGCGTGGTGAAGACTTCTTCCCATTCGATTTCTTCGAATTCGCCAGCACCGCGTTCGGCTCCGGCCCTGCGCTTGAGCGGCTTCAAGAGGCGCGCCGGCGAATACTGCTTCATGATGCCCGAGCTGCCCTTGGCGCAGATAACGCCCTTGTTCAGCGGGTGATCGGGATTGCCGTCAATGTAGCGCACCACGCCATCCCGTAAATGCACCCGAATGCCGCAGCGGCACGCGCACATGTAGCAAGTGGTGGTCTTGACTTCTTGAAGCGAAGAGTCTGATGGCTTGACGGCTTGCATTTAGGCCTTGATGGGGTCGATAAGGTGTATTAGCAACTATTTATATTGTGACAATAAGCAAGTGATGGGTACAGGGGATAATTTCTATTTTTGGATAAGCAACGGTGATTGTCACTGTCCGCCTCTGCGCTGTAGAGTACTCCCCCTGACACACACGGACCACCGCCTGGAAGCGAACCGCCATGGATATCCCCGATTTCACCGATGCCGAATGGCAACTGGTCAACCAGATTCTTCTCGAGCGATACAGCCGCTTGGTTCCCATGCAGGCAGCCGATGTCGAGCTGCAACTCGACCCCGAGAGTGAACAATTGACCACTTGTCCTTCACTCTACTGGAACGAGCTTGGTGCCGAATTCATCGTCAGCAAGCTGGCGGATCAGCGCTTCCGCTGCCAGTTCTTTTACTCGGCCGATGAGCAATTCGGCACCGGCCGGGACGTCTATGACAATTTGGGCGATTGCGTCACCAACTTGCTGCAACTGCAGGCCGATCACCACGGCACACGTTCATCATCGCTGACCGAAACGCTTGGCGACAAGGCACCGGAACAGGACGACGACTACCACGGTCCTATCGTGATATGACGCTAGAGAGGGCTCGGCAACTGCTCGGAATCCAGGTCAGTTTCGGGGGAGGCTATAACCGCAATAGCACCCGACTGATACTCGCCGAGGTTGCGCGGGAGCATGGTCAAGAGGCAGCAGACGCGTTGATTCTGGAACTGCAGCTTGACAAGATATTTGGCCTGACCCCGGGCAAGTCGCCATGAAGATCTGCATTCTTTCAGACAGCCACGACCGTGGCCCGCAAATGGCTGCCGCTGTTACCGCAGCCCGCGCCGACGGTGCCGAGACAGTAATCCATTGCGGCGACATCATCGGCGGCAACACGCTGAAGGCCTCACTAAAGCTTGGACTGCCGATACATGCTGTACATGGCAACAACCTCGGCGATCCGGTTTCAATCGCCCGCATGGCCTGTCATTCAGATGGTCTGCTGAACTATCACGGTCAGGATGCTGTCATTGAACTTGGCGGGCGGCGCATTTTTCTGACGCACTATCCGCATCTGGGTCACGGCATGGCCTGCACCGGCGACTATGACCTGGTTTGCTGTGGCCACAGTCACGAGGCCCTGATCACGCAACAGACCAACGTCAAGGGTGGTTTTACATGGCTGATCAATCCCGGTACGGTGGCCGGCCTTGGCGCGCCGGCAGCAACCTGGATATTCGGCGATCTGGCAGCCATGAGTTTCGAGATTCGCGAGTTGCCGCCCGCGAGCTAAAGGCATTGCACCACAGGCGACTCAAAACACTGCACAACTGATTGCAGCCAGCGCAAGCGGCCAACATTATTGCATCGGCGCTTGCCCTTCGAAATGCAAGCTTCGAGTCGGAAAAGCAATCTCGGCGCCATGGCGATCAATGATGTCCGCCAACTTCAGCAGCACGTCCTGCTTGACCTCGTGGTAATGCACCCACGCCGTGGTTTTGGTAAACGTGTAGATAAAGAAATTGACCGACGAGTCGGCAAATTCGTTGAAGTTGACGATCAGCGTTTGCCCGTTGTCTATCTCTGGATGATTTTGCAGCATCGCCTTCACCTCGGCGACGATGGGCGCCATCTTGTCGATGTCTTCGTAACGGATGCCGATCGTTTCCTTGATGCGGCGGTGACTCATGCGTGACGGATTCTCGACCACAATGGTGGTAAACACAGCGTTCGGCACATATATCGGGTTTTTGTTGAAAGCCCGGATGCGCGTATGGCGCCAGCTGATGGCTTCGACGGTGCCTTCGATCTGTTTGTCCGGCGAGCGTATCCACTCGCCGACACTGAACGGGCGATCCATGTAGATAGTCAAACCGCCGAAAAAGTTGGCCAGCAAATCCTTGGCGGCAAAACCAACCGCTATGCCACCAATGCCCCCCGCCGCCAGCACGCCAGAAACGCTAAAGCCCAAGGTCTGCATGATCATCAGGGCCATGATGATGACCACGGACAAACGGCCAAGTTTGGACAGCGCGTCGACCGTTGTTTTGTCTACCTCTTCACCCTTCGCCTCCCGTATCTCGATGAAACGGTTACCAGCAAGCCGGATCAATCGGAAAATGAACCATCCCAGGCAAACCACCACACCGACATCGCGCAATGGCCCCACCATGTCGAACAGCGGATCGTCAGCATGACGCCGCACAATGGCCGCCGCCGCCGCAATGCCGACCACCCAAATGAGCGCCGGTAGAGAGTGTTTGGCGGAACGGATCAGAATGTCATCCCAGGCATTCGCGGTTTTTTCCGCAACGCGCGCCGCCTTACCCACCAACCAGCTGGCGGCAAAGTTCAACGCTGCGGTAATGGCGATGGCAATCAAGAGCTTCGGCATCCAGGGTTCAGCCAGGAAAGCGAGACCAAAACGATCGGCGATTTCTTTCATCAAACTATCTCCCTGTGTCGCCAGCATGAAGCTGGCCAAACGCGCCTATCTTACCTTTTGCCGCGCAGAGCTTTGGTTGGCCTGACATTTCAAATGACATTGAAGTAGCTTCTGGCAAGCATGTCAATTCAAGTAGGCAGAATAATCTTGACCAATTTCTGTTAGAAAATACCTCCGCGCAAGTCTGGCATCGCTTTTCCCATTCCCCCAACCCAGTCGTGGCGCACTAAACTGTATTCAGCTTTTCTATTCGAACATTGGAAGATTGCACAGACTGAATTAGGCTCAGCTAATAAAATTCGCGGCACACTAAAATATTCTCCCGGGAGCGCAATGTGACGGCTTCAATAGCAACCAGCCAGGCCATTCTGGTCGTTGGCGGCGGCATCAGCGGCATGACTGCCGCGCTCGAGGCAGCTGAATGCGGCAAGCAGGTCATTCTGGCGGAAAAAACTCCGACGCTGGGTGGCCGCACTGCCCTGCTTTACCGCTACTTTCCCAAGATGTGTCACCCGACCTGCGGCATGGAAATCAATCTGCGCCGTCTCAAGGGCAACCGTGGTGTGCGCGTCATGACCATGACCGAGGTGCTAGCCGTTTCCGGCCGGCGCGGCGACTACACGGTGACACTGAAAGTTTCGCCGCGTTACGTTACTGAGGCCTGTACCGCCTGCGGCGATTGCACCAAGGCGGTCAGCGCCGAGATCGACAATCCCTTCGAATACGGCCTGGCCAAAACCAAGGCGGCCTATCTGCCGCATGCCATGGCATATCCACAGCGCTTCGTGCTCGATCCTTCGATCATCGGCACCGCTGATGGCGAAAATGCCAAGGCCGCCTGCAAGGCCGGCGCGGTCGATCTGGAGATGAAGGAAGAGACCGTTGAGATCAAGGTCGGTGCCGTGATCTGGGCCACCGGCTGGAAACCCTATGATGCGGCGAAAATTCAGCCCTACGGCTATGACCGCTTCGCCAATGTAATCACCAGCGTCGAGTTCGAGCGCCTGGCCGATCCACACGGCCCGACTGGCGGCAAGATTTTGCGCCCATCCGATGGCAAGGAAGCCAAGGACGTCGCCTTCATCCAGTGCGCGGGCTCGCGCGACGAAAACCATCTGCGTCACTGCTCGCGCATCTGCTGCATGGCCTCGTTGAAGCAGACCCAATATGTGCGCGAAGCTTTCGGCGAGACCGGCAAGTCGACCGTGTATTACATCGACATCCGCGCCATCGATCGCTTTGAGGACTTTTACCAGATGGTGCAAAAAGATGCGACGGTCAGCTTCATCAAGTCGAAAGTCGCCAAAATCGTCCAGGACAAGGACGCGAACCCGGTACTGCACGGCGTGGACACCGAGGGTTATCACCGCTACGCCACGACCCACGATCTTGTCGTGCTGGCCGTGGGCATGGAACCCGAGGCCAACGGCATCAAACTGCCCGATGACATGCTGATCGACTCATCCGGTTTCATCGAGGGATGCAAAGGAGGCGCTGAAAACGAAGGCATGTTTGGTGCCGGCGCGGCCAGCAGCCCGCTCGACGTCAATCGCTCGGTGCAAAGCGCCACGGCGGCAGCACTTCGGGCGATCAAAGTAATTCACAAAACAGCCGCAGTGGAGGGTTAAGAGATGGCTGACAACAAATTTGCCACGTACATTTGTTCCGGCTGCGGGCTCGGCGACAAGCTCGACATCAAGACCCTGGAAAAGATCGCGACCAAGGAAGGCAAGATGCAACTGGTCAAAAACCATCCCTTCCTGTGCAATGCCGAAGGCGTGCAGATGATCAATGACGACATCGCCAACGAAGCCGTCACCCACGTCTGCATCGCTGCCTGCTCGCGTCGCTCGAAGACCGAGGCTTCCCACTTTCCCACCGTCGCCATGTCGCGCGCCAATCTGCGCGAGGGCGTGCTGTGGGTAGTGGCCGAAGGCGAGGCGCACGACGAAGTGCGCCAGGAAATGGCTGACGACTATGTGCGCATGGGCTGCGCCGAACTCAAGAAAATGAAACTGCCGGCCGGCAACCCGGACAAAGCGCAAAGCAAGCGCGTCCTCGTCGTCGGTGGCGGCATGTCCGGCCTGACAGCAGCCTTTGAAGCCGCCGAAGCGGGTTACGAAACACTGCTGGTCGAAAAGCAGGCGCAACTCGGTGGTTGGGCGGCAAAACTCTGGAAGCGCGCACCCTTCAAGGCCCCCTACGCTGAACCTCAGGATACCGGTCTGGCAGAACTTGCCGCCAAAGTCAGTTCGCATCCGCTGATCAAAGTACATCTGAATTCCAGCCTGGCCGAAACCGGCGGCGCACCGGGACGCTTCACGGTCAAGATCGCCCAGGAAAGCGGGGCGGTGACGGATGAGATCGTCGGCTCCATTGTTCAGGCCACGGGCTTCACCAGTTACGACATTGCCAAACTACCGGAACTCGGTGGCGGACAGGCGAACGTCGTCGATCAGGCAGGACTCGAAGTCATGGCCATGGCTGCCGACGGCAAAGCGATCAAGCGTGCCGACGGCAAGGAAATCAAATCCGTTACCTTCTTGCAATGCGCCGGACAGCGCGACGAGTCGGGAACCCATCTGCCCTATTGCTCCGGCCATTGCTGCGCCACCAGCATCAAGCAGGCCATGTATTTCAAGAACGCCAATCCCGATATCGATACTGTGATCGTTTACCAGGATCTGCGCGTCCCGGGCATGGGCGAGGATTTCTATCGCAGCGCCCAGGAAAAGGGAGTGCTGTTCACCAAGGGCAAGGCGACCGGAGTCGCGAGCAGCGGCGACGCTTGCAAGGTCAGTTTCCGCGACCTGATCCTCGATGAAGAAACATCCATCAATACCGATCTTGTTGTTCTGGCCACCGGTCAGGTGCCCAGCGCCGGCGTTGAGCTCGATGTCTGGGTTCAGGCAAGCACCGAAGCCGACGGTGGCTCGGCCGATGCGAAGCAGAAAGTAATCGAGATCCAGAAGCACTCCGTGCTCAACCTGACCTACCGTCAGGGCCCGGACATTCCACAGTTCAAATACGGCTTCGCCGATTCGCACTTCATTTGTTTCCCTTACGAAACGCGTCGTACCGGCATCTATGCCGCCGGCCCGGTTCGGCGACCGATGGACCTGTTACAAGCCACGGAAGACGCCACCGGCGCGGCCCTCAAAGCCATTCAGGCCGTTGAAAACGCCAGTCTCGGCCGGGCTGCCCATCCGCGTTCAGGTGACCTGTCCTACCCGATAGTGCGTCTTGAAGGCTGCACCCAGTGCAAGCGCTGCACGGTCGAATGTCCCTTCGGCGCCATCGACGAGGACGAAAAGCGCTACCCTGTATTCAACGAACAGCGCTGCCGCCGCTGCGGTACCTGCATGGGCGCCTGCCCGGTGCGGGTGATCTCCTTCGAGAACTATTCGGTCGATACCGTCGGCAGCCAGATCAAGGCCGTCGACATGCCCGACGAATTCTCCGAGCGGCCGCGCATCCTGATTCTGGCCTGCGAGAACGACGCCTACCCGGCGCTCGATATGGCCGGCCTGTCGCGCACCGTCTATTCTGCCTTTGTCCGGGTCATCCCGGTGCGCTGCCTCGGTTCGGTCAATACCATCTGGATCACCGATGCGCTCAACTCTGGCTTCGACGGCGTGATGATGATGGGCTGCAAGAAGGGTGACGACTACCAGTGTCATTTTGTCAAAGGCTCGGAACTCGCCCACTACCGCATGAGCAAGATCGGCGATACGCTGAGCCAGCTTGGGCTGGAGCCGGAACGCGTGGTTACCCAGGAAGTCGCGATTACCGACAACCAGCGCGTGGTAACGCTGATCAATGACTACGTAGCCCAGATTAACGAGCTCGGCATGTCGCCCATGAAGGGCTTCAACTGAGATCATGGAGCAGACGACAATGAGCAACGCTAATACTCAGGCAGTTGCGCGCTACCAGAACAACTTCCTCAAGGAAGTCGAGGAGCGCGTCGAAGAAGGCCACATGGTCAAGATGTGCATGCAGTGCGGCGTCTGCGCCGGCTCCTGCCCCTTCGGACCGGACTGGGAACATTCACCGCAGAAAATCTTCATGATGATCCGTGCCGGCAAGCGCGACGAAGTGCTCGGCTCGGATTCGATGTTCATGTGCACCTCCTGCTACAACTGCATGGTGCGCTGTCCACGCGAAATACCGATCACCCACATCATGCACGGCCTGGCCAACTACGCGCACCGCCTGGGTACCGCACCCAAGGGCCAGCCGACGCGCGAGTTCGCCACCCTGTTCTGGAACAACGCAATCAAAAAAGGCCGTGTCAATGAACTGACGCTGACGCTAGGTCACTACTTCCGGGGTGGCCTGATTTCCGGCATCAAGGAGGCACTGAATATGCAGAGCATCGGCCTCGGCCTGTTCCTTGCCAAGCGCCTCAACCCGATGGAAATCTTCGGCGGTCACGGCGTCAAGGACCTCAAGGGATTCCACGCCATCCTGGCCAAGGCGAAGGAAATCGAAGATCGCAAAAAGGGCTTCAACGCCTGACGCTAACGGAGAGAAACAACATGGCAAAAAAAGAATATGCGTTTTACCCCGGCTGCTCTTCGCAACTCAAGGCCTCGGCGTCGAACTATCTGGTGTCAACCAACTCGATGTGCAACTCGCTCGACATCAAGCTGACCGAGATTCCCGACTGGAACTGCTGCGGTGCCTCGGTCGGCTACTGCGAAGGCGGCGAACTGCCACGGGTCGCCATCAATGCACGCAACTTTGCCCAGGCTGAAACTCATCTGCCGGGCCAGGACATCGTCGCCACCTGCGCCGCCTGCTGGCTGGGCGCTCGCGAAAGCAAGGAAAGGCTCGACGGTTCCGCGCAACTGATGAAGGAAACCAACGAGGCGCTTGCCGCCGCCGGCCTGCACTACAGTGGCGGTGCGAATGTGCGCCACATGGTCGAAGTGCTGATCGAGGACTTCGGCTATGAGGGCCTCAAGCAACCGATGAAGAAGTCGCTGGAAGGTATCAAGTTCGCCGGCTACGTCGGCTGCCAGACCAATCGCCCCTTCGGCATCGATGGCGAGTCCTTCGAAAACCCGATGTATCTGGACAAGATGGTCGAGACTTTCGGCGGCGAAGCGCTCACCGCTTACGACCAGAAAGTAACCTGCTGCGGTGGCGCGCTGGCGTTCTCCGAGCCGGACAAGAGCCAGAAGCAGATCCGTGACATCGTCGAATCGGCCTATGACGCCGGTGCCGAAATGATCGTCACCCCCTGCCCGTTATGCCAGGCCAACGTCGAGGTCTATCAGTCTGAAATCAACAAGAAACAGGGCACCAAGTTCAATATGCCGGTGCTCTACTACTCGCAGTTGATGACAGTCGCCTATGGCGGCAGTGCCAAGGACGCAGGGCTAAACGGCCAGCTGATTCGCGCCGAAAAGCTGGAAAAAATCGCCGGCAAGTAAGGCTTGCTCAAAAACTCGGCGCTGGTGATACGGCAGTAACGCCGTTGCCTGCCCGCGAAGCGGGATTCCAAGCACGCAAAGCGGTACCAACTTCGATCACTTTTTGGACTGAGTTTTCTGAGTCTGCGGAAACGCTGGTGACCCGCCTGCGCGAAAGATCGGCTTTTGCCTCTTCCCTGACCGCCTTCAGCTCTCCAACAAATGCGCCAAGCGAAACTTGAAGTTTCTCAGTACACGCCTTTGGTATTGAGAAATCGGCCGTATTCCATATCCTGATTTCGAATGTGCAGCAATAGCCACGAATCGAAGAAATGCAGGAAATCGTCCTTGTCCGGTACCGCTCCCTGCTTCACTTGAGCCGAGTAGGCGCTCATCTGTTTGAGCAATTCGGCATGGCGCAAACGATGCTCGTCGGCTGCGGGATACCCGTACAGCGCCATTAATTTTTCCTCCGCAGCAAAGTGATATCCGGTGTAGTCGATCAGCGCTTCCAGAGCTTTGTCCAGCGCGGAACGATCGGTATCCGGATACAGGTTCTCGACAACCACGTTGGCGATCTCGATCAATTGCTTGTGGTGCAGATCCATATACGCCACATTGATGGACATCTCATGCCGCCAGGTCACTCCCGAGGAGTGCTCGTATCCATGCGCGAAACGCGCTGCCCTTTGCTGACAGTTCTCGAAAAGCTTCCAGCGCAGAATCGGTACGTCCTGCAGAACGTCGCCGGGGATCTGCACCACCGTGGTTTCCTCGATCGCCTGGATTCGATACAGACACTCGCCTTTGAACACGGCAACTTCTTCCCCGAAGAAATCGCTCTCCTTGAGAATGTCGACGCGCTTGCGCCCCACCATTCGTTCGACCTGCCCCGAACGAATGATGTTGAACACCGATAGATCCTCGATACCTACGGCTTCGCCTGGCAAGAAGCGCTTTTCCGTTGCTGCGTCGATGATGCGCGCCAATACGGCGACCTGAAAACCGTCGCCGAAAAGGTTGGTCATATTCAGAAAAGTGCTCAAGTCGGCAGCACGACGCACACGTTCGAGCAAGCCGTTGCGCCGAACCACGTCGGTGAACAGGCCTTTTGGCAATCGCAGCAGGTGCACGAAGGAACCTGCACGGTAAGTGTGCTGTGACGCGCGGTTATCCAGCGTGGCGTTGCCCCCAATCAAGGAACCGACCGAAAGACTGGCAAACAACTTGTCGCGGGTCCGCAGTTTCTCCACCAGACCGCTGACCAGCAGCAACACTTCGGTAGGTGACTCGCCTTCCTTGAGAAGAATGGATCCGGGATTGATTTCCTCTATCGGATGGTTGAGCAACATGCGCATATCGTGCAATGGCACGCCGGGCAGATGCGCCTGCAGGTAGCCGAAGGCCATGTGACGCAATCCGTCGGACTGGCTCGCTATCAGCACATCAACACTACCGAATGCGGCGCTGGACCCAATTTCTTTCTCTTCCGGGGTCAACTCGCTGGCCCGATGCGCAAGCAGCAGTCGGGTTGAAGGATCGACTCGAAAGTCTCGGGCTTCGCCATGGATCATACCGCCGCCGATATCGATCTTCTTCAGATCGGTGGCCACCATATAAGCCGTGCGAAAACACTCGTAGGCTTCGCGGTCCAGACCCGGCGCTTCAGCGTCTTCGGTGACCATACCGTTCAACACATCGAGCGAGACGATGTCGGCAAAGTGGGCATAACTGCGGTAGCCGTCGCCCCACAGGGTGCGGAACACCATGACATTGGCCTCGACCGGATGCGGCGACGTAATCGGCATCACCTCCAGTCCCTCGACATCGTTCCAGGTATCGTCCGCCAGATCGCAAACCTCGAAATAGTCCTCGAAACGTTCTTCCTCGACACCCAGCAAGGCAGCCAGCTTCTTTGCCGTCGAGACCCGTACCAGCGATGTCGCGAAATAGCGGATGCGCCGACCGGCGCGCATCAGCGCCGTCAGGCCGGCAAAATGATCATCATGTGCGTGGGTATGGAAAATGCCATCGACCTGGTCGATACTGATGCCCAGCGCCGTCATGGTGTCCGCCAGTCGCGGCCCGGCATCAATCAGGTAGACGCGACCTTGATGAACGAGGATGCTCGACATGCAGGGGCGATTGATATCCCAGCCGTCACCCTCTCCCGAATGAATCACGGAAAAGTACTCCGGCTTGAATCGGTGATAACCCAGTGTGTAAGCGCATTGATAGCTTTCACCAGGCTGAAGATTGATGTCTACCGTTACCGTTTCGCCGCGGAAACTGAACTCAAACACGTTTGGCCGCAACCTGCGCAAGCTCACGCCTTCATCCAGCTCCAATGCTTCTTCACCGAGATATCGGGTATCGAGAAAGTCGCCGGTCGGTCGAATCCGCCCAAAGGCAAAGCGCAGCTTCAGACGCATCTTCGCTTTCGCCTGTTCGGGCGATGCACCAGCCTGAATGATTTCTTCTTGCGACACCAGTCCGTAGTTGCCACGGTAGATGTAGCGCATCTGAGAATCGACCTGCTCGGTCGAGCCGATCAGCATCGGCTTGCGTCCGGTATTGTTGGGATGCCCCGGAATGATCAGGCCCTGCTTGTAGAGCATCTGCAACACCGGGAATTCGGCCAGGTTGGCGAATTCTCCATTTTGCAGCGGGTGGTCCGACAGCAGGACCGCGTTGGGTCCCGTCTCGCAAGCCTCACCATTGACTTCGCTGGGCACGATAAGCCCGCGCTTTGCCAGATGTTTGACCGCATCTGCGGGACATCCGCATAGGACATGCAGGCCTGCCTCCGGAATATCTACCCAATAGATTCCAGAAGCGACATTAACTTTTTGAATTCCTTGCATCAGTACGGCCCGGAAATTTCTGTCAACGGTCGCTATTTTGCTTCATAAAGTCGCTTGAGTCGCAGGAGCGTAAAGAAAGCTTACGGTCGGTTTTAGCTATAGTCAGCCAAGCGAAACTGGTCGCCCTCCCCCGGACACCTGCCGAACCGGGCTCGACATTCAGTCTCGCGACCTACTCGTCATCCTCCACCATGTCCGATTCGGCCTCCAGTGCACGCTTCTTGGCGGCCTCACGCTCCTCGATCAGCCGCTTTTCCTGCACTTTCACTAGTCGCTCCTGGGCCGCCTCTGCATTGAGGGAAATGCTCTCTTCGCCGAACAGCACTTGGCGCAGAAAGCGAAAGGCAAACTGTAGCAAGGCCACATCGTCGACCAACATCGCTTCTTTCTCTTCCTGCGGTAATTCGAACAGCTTGCCGAAGGATTCGGCACTGACAAACTCGCGAAAGCGGTCGATGTCGTAGCAGGCCATGAAGTACAGTTGCCGGCTGCGCAGCGTCGGCTTGCCTATGGTCGCCCCTGAAGATTTCTTCTTCAGCACCAGTTGACGCCACCCGCGCGCCAGCTCGTCGTACTGCGGCAGACCCTGCTCTTCGCGATAGTCGGCGATGGTGATACGGCGATCGACCTCGTGGCCTTTGCAGTGATCTTCCTTGACGATAGCGTAGGAGTCGCGATCAACGTATTCATCCTGTTTCCTCATGGAAAGCAGCGCCACCGGGTAATAGCGGCAGGCCGTCGGCCGGTCTTCATAAATCGCGCAACCTTCCGGCTTCATGAAACGGCAGGCGGAACCGTTCTCCACGGCACGCAACTTGACGCCGGCAATACTGTCCTTGTCCATTTCATAGGGCAGCGTGTAGTCCTTGAGAAACTCGGTGGAACTGATTCCCAGCCGGGTTTTCATGCGCAGCACGTCATACGGCGTCAGCGAAATGTCGATGTTGGAGCAGCACGCATTCCAGCAGCCGATGCCCTTGTGGCAAGAGAACTGAATGACGTACTTCTCGTCCACCATGGTGGGAAGGACGGGGCTTTGCGGAAAGGGAATATCGGGCTTGGACATGAAAAACCTTTCAATTGCCGGGGTTTGCACCCTATTGAATCCCACCAGGGGATACCGTCCGCGGCGGGACGCCACAGACATAATGAAACAGGCCGGGAGCCTCGCGGCTTCCGGCCTGCCATGTTACCGCTGTCAGGGTGCTTAGTGCGGAGCGGCGGCCTTGAACAGCTTGGACTTGTCGACCAGATCGACGTGCTTGCGTTTGAAGCAGGTCCACTTCTTGGTATGCTTGTCGTAGATTGAGTTTACAAAGCAATGCCAGTTTTCTTCATCGACGAAATTCTTGTCGGTGCGATAGTAGAAGCCGGGGTAACGGCTCTCTTCACGGAACTGGATGTGCTTCATGTGAGCTTCGGCGGTCAGGATGCGATGGTAGTTTTCCCAGGCGCGCAGCAACTCGTGCAGATCCTTGGCACGTAGCTTGAGTGAATCTTCCTTCAACATCTCGAGCTTTTCTTCCGCAACGGCCAGCATCTTGTCGTTGGTGTTGTAGTAGGTGGCGCAACCGGCTACGTACTCGTCCATGATCTTCTGCAAACGCATCTGCAGCATCTTCGGCGTGATGTAGTGCGGGTTGATGTCGATCGCCGTGGTGTAGTCCTTGTGCTCCAGGAAGGTACGCACCGGACGCCAGATGGTTTCGGCGATTTGTTCGCTGGTCTCGTCGAACTCAAGTGCGTAATCGGGATTGTCGAGCACGTACTTGATCATCGACTTGGCAGCCAGACGGCCTTCGGTATGCGAACCGGAAGAGAACTTGTGGCCGGAGGCGCCCACGCCGTCGCCGGCGGTGAACAAACCCTTGACCGTGGTCATCGAACGGTAACCCCAGTTCCAGCCCTTGGGCAGGTGTGCGGGGATGCCATCGTACTCTTCGTCGGTCGGCGCGCCGACGTCAGTCGGGCCGGAAACCCAGATGCCGCAGCAGCCGGAGTGACTACCCAGCAGGTAGGGCTCGGTCGGCATCAGTTCGGAATTCTTCTCGCGCGGGTCGATATTCTCGCCGACCCAGATGCCGCACTGGCCGATACACATGTCGAGGAAGTCTTCCCAGGCTTCGGCTTCCAGGTGTTTCACTTCCTTCGGTGTCAGGGTTTCAGCCAGTTTGGCCAGGGCGGTAACGGTGTCCATGTAGATCGGACCGCGACCTTCCTTCATCTCTTTCAACATCAGGTGGTTGCGCAGGCATGATGCAGGCACGGCTGCCTGCCCGTAGGGCGGGTAGTCATCCAGCATGGCCTTGTTCTTGACCATGTAGTCTTCGCCGTAGGCGTTGGTAGCCTTAGCCTTGAATAACAGGAACCAGGCGCCGACCGGACCGTAACCGTCCTTGAAGCGAGTCGGCACGAAGCGGTTTTCCATCATGGTCATCTCGGCGCCGGCTTCGGCAGCCATGGCGTAGGTACTACCTGCATTCCACACCGGGTACCAGGCGCGGCCCGAGCCCTCGCCCACCGAACGCGGACGGAACAGATTGACGCAGCCACCTGCGGCAAGCATCACAGCCTTGGCCTTGTAGATGTAGATCTTGTTCTCGCGAACCGAAAATCCGGCAGCGCCGGCGATACGGGTCGGATCGTTCTTGTCGTTGATCAGATGCACGATGAAAACGCGCTCCTCGATGCGATCGAGGCCGAGCGCCTTTTTGGCAGCTTCGGCAACAATCCACTTGTAGGATTCGCCGTTGATCATGATCTGCCACTTGCCCGAACGCACCGGCTGACCGCCATCCTTCAGGGCCGGAATGCCTTCCTTCTGCGCTTCGGCACCGTCGTGGCGCACGCCATCGGCATCGGTTTTCCAGATCGGCAGGCCCCACTCTTCGAACAGGTGCACGGAGTCGTCAACGTTACGGCCCACGTCGTAGGCCAGGTCGTCGCGAGTAATGCCCATCAGGTCGTTGGAGACCATGCGCGTGTAATCGGCGGGATCCTGCTTGTCGCCAATGTAGGTGTTGATCGCGGACAAGCCCTGCGCGACGGCGCCCGAACGGTCCATCGCGGCCTTGTCGACCAGCTTGATCTTGAGTTCCTTGCCGGTCTCGGCCTTGAGGGCTTCGGCCCAGCGCATCATTTCATAAGCCGTACCGCAGCAGGCCATGCCGCCGCCGATCAGCAGAATGTCCAGTTCTTCGTGGACAACTTCTGGTGCTTCAAATGTTCCAGCCATTTTTGGTTCCTCGATTGGTCAATTATTTGCGAATCAGTTCAGCCGGATTGCCGGCGCGGAAGCCACCCATCATGGCTTTGGTGTACACGCCATCGACGGTGAGTTCGGACATCTTGGGCATCGGCTTGCCGCCGTAGCAGTCGATCGATCCTTCTGCAGTGGTGCGGATCGGGAACTTGAAACGCTTCAGCGTGCCATTACGGAACTTGATGGTCCACATGATGGAATCGGAACCGCGCAAAGGCTGTACCGAACCGCCCAGCGGCACGATGTCGGCGTAGTGACGGCATTCGATGGCACCCTGCGGGCAAATCTTGACGCAGGAGTAACACTCCCAGCACTGTTCCGGTTCCTGGTTGAAGGCTTTCATGGCATGGCCGGTTTCGGAACCGTCCTTGTCCAGCTTCATCAGATTGTGCGGGCAGATGTACATGCAGGCGGTCTTGTCCTGCCCCTTGCAGCCATCGCACTTCTCGGTACGAACAAAGGTTGGCATTTGGTTTCTACTCCTTGGTTACGGTGTGGATCATCAAAAAAACGTGGGATACAGCGAAAATATCTTTCAGCGGGCCGAGTGTCCGGACAACTTGACTTCAACTTTGTCATGCTCGGCAATGCTGGCGTAGTAGGCGCGCAATACCTCCAGTACCTCCGGCCGCGAAAACTCGGCGGGCACTTCACCATCTTCGGAAAGCATCTTGCGCAGCTTGGTGCCGGACAGCATCAGCCGATCAGCTTCACCGTGTGGGCAGGTGCGCGCAGACGCCATGCCGCCGCACTTGAAGCACCAGAAGGTCCAGTCAATCTTCAGCGGCTGGGTTTCCAGCGAGCCCTTGGGCAATTCGTCGAAAATGTGGTGTGCATCAAAGGGGCCGTAATAACTGCCGACGCCGGCATGATCGCGGCCGACGATCTGGTGCGAACAGCCGTAATTCTGGCGGAAAAGTGCATGCAGCAAGGCTTCGCGCGGACCGGCATAGCGCATGTCGAGTGGATAGCCCGCCTGCAGCACGGTGTTCTCGACGAAATAGTGCTCGGCCAAGGTGGAGATCGCCTCGGAGCGCACATCGGCGGGAATGTCGCCGGGCTTCAGATTGCCGAGCAGCGAGTGGATCATTACGCCGTCGCAGGTTTCGATGGCGATCTTGGCCAGATATTCATGCGAGCGGTGCATCGGGTTGCGCGTCTGGAAGGCCGCAACCTTGGTCCAGCCCATTGCCTCAAACTTGGCGCGGGTTTCCTTGGGCGACATGAACAGCTCGCCATATTGTTCCGGGAAACCGCCCTGCGAAAGCACCTTGACCGGCCCAGCGAGGTTGATGTCGCCCTGCTCCATGACCATCTTGACGCCGGGATGCTCTATATCAGTAGTCTTGAACACCGTGGCGCACTCGTGCGCCTTGTCGATCGCGTACTTCTCGGTCACCTTCATGGTGGCTAGAATCTCGCCATTTTCCGGGTCGACCAGCGCGATATCAGTGCCCGTCTTGATGCCATCGGCAATGACTTCATCGGTCGACAAAGTGATCGGAATCGGCCAGAACAGGCCGTTGGCCATGCGCATGCCGTCGCAGACACCCTGCCAGTCGGTATGGCTCATGAAGCCTTCCAGCGGCGTGAAGCCGCCGATGCCCAACATGATGATGTCACCCTTTTCGCGCGAACTGACCTTTACCCTCGGCAGAGACGCGGCCCGCACCAGTTCCGCCGTCAGCGCCTCGCCTTCCAGCAATAAAGGTCGCAGACTGCCACCACCGTGCGGATTGACCAACGCCATGCCGAACCTCCTAGAATTGTGGTTATTCGTTGAAGACAGAAGGCTAACAAATTCCCTACTCGCGCCAATGCGAATATTTCTATTTGGCGATAAGGGGATTGTTTATGACCCAGGGGAAAACCCTAATCGGCCGCTCTGATAACATTCCGCCAAGCCCTGACCCGGATTGAAAGATCCCACCCAAATGAAAGCAGTGATACTCGCAGGAGGTCTTGGAACACGCTTGGCAGAAGAGACCGTGCTTCGCCCGAAACCGATGGTGGAAATCGGCGGCAAGCCGATTCTTTGGCACATCATGAAATGCTACGCTCACTTTGGCGTCTCGGACTTTGTAATCTGCCTCGGTTACAAGGGCTACATGGTGAAGGAGTACTTCTCCAATCTGGCGCTGCACAATTCCGACGTGACCATCAATCTCGCGCAAAACCGCGTCGACTTACATCAGAATCAATCCGAGCCATGGAACATCAGCTTGGTGGATACGGGTGACCAAACTGCCACAGGCGGTCGCCTGCGGCGCATTCGCCACCTGTTGGATGACGAGGGTTTCTGCATGACCTACGGTGACGGAGTCGCCGATATCGACATTGGCGCCCTGCTCGCTTTCCACAGCCAGGAAAATTGCCTGGCCACGGTTAGCGCCGTCCGGCCGCCCGGCCGCTTCGGTCGTCTGGAGTTGCATGGCCGCCGAGCGACGGGTTTTCAAGAAAAGCCGCGTGGCGATGGTGACTGGATCAATGGCGGGTTTTTTGTACTATCTCCCAAAGCACTTGATCACATTGCCAGCGATGAAACGCTCTGGGAAAAGGAACCGATGCAACGACTAGCGGCCAGCGGACAGCTGGCCGCCTTTCGTCATGACGGCTTTTGGCAACCAATGGACACGCTGCGCGACAGGAATCACCTTGAAGAACTGTGGTCCACTGGTCACGCTCCCTGGAAAATTTGGGCATGAATCCGATTTTCTGGAAAGGCCGCCGTGTGTTCCTCACCGGCCATACCGGCTTCAAGGGAGCGTGGCTTGCGCTATGGCTGCAGAAAGTCGGCGCTGACGTGACGGCGTTTTCGCTGGAGCCGCCGACCAAGCCGAGTCTTTTCGAAGCAGCACAGGTTGCCCAAGGCATCACCTCGATCCACGGCGACATCCGCGACTACGATGCGCTCGGCGCGGCGCTGCGCGCCAGCGACGCCAGTATCGTGTTCCACCTCGCGGCGCAAGCCACAGTAGCGGATGGCTACCGATTCGCCCGCGACACCTTTGCCACCAACGTCACCGGTACCCTCAATCTGCTGGACGCAATACGCGAGTGTCCGGCGGTAGAGGCTACCGTCGTCGTCACCAGCGACAAATGCTACGTCCCGTCGGCCATTGGCAAACCCCTGCGTGAAGGCGATCCGCTGGGTGGCAAGGACCCTTACAGTGCCAGCAAGAGCTGCGCCGAAATCGCCACGGCCTCGTGGCGCGAGTCGTTCTTCAATGCAAACGACTCGCCGCGCATCGCGACCGCGCGTGCCGGAAACGTCATCGGCGGGGGTGACTGGGCGGCGCACCGCCTGCTGCCCGACATCGTCCGCGCGTTTCAAGCCGAAAAGCCGCTGTCTCTGCGTATGCCTGACGCCGTTCGACCCTGGCAGCACGTACTTGAGGCCCTCGCCGGTTACCTGCTGCTGGCGGAAGCTTTGTGCGGCAAGGACGGCGCCAGCCATGCGCAAGCCTGGAACTTCGGTCCGACGGAAACCGACCAACTCACCGTGGGCGAGGTCGCTGAACGCTGCGCCCGGCTCTGGGGCGGAAAGGCCCGGGTTGAAATCGCCAAAGCCAACTTCCAGAAAGAAACCGAGACCCTGCGCCTCGATGCCGCGCATGCACGCGCCGCTCTTGGCTGGACTCCGCGCTGGAACGCCGACCAAGCCTTGCGCCAGACACTCGACTGGTATCAGGCCTGGTATGCCGACAGCAACGACAACACCCGCATTCGCGCCCTTACGCTGACCCAGATCGACGATTACACTGCGACCCCATGACACTCGAAGAACAACGACAGCAAATCCTTGCTCAGGTGCGCGACTATGCCGCACAGAAAGAACTACGAACGCCCTTCGTTGCGGGACAGAACGCAGTACCGCCCGCCGGACGGGTACTCGACGCGGCGGCCTACGTTGCCTTGGTGGATGCCGCCCTCGACGGCTGGCTCACCACTGGCCGCTTCAACGACGAGTTCGAAAAACAGATCGCGGCACGCATCGGTGTAGCGCGTGCGCTCACGGTTAACTCCGGTTCGTCGGCCAACCTGCTGGCGCTTTCTGCACTAACGTCGCCACTGCTGGGCGAACGCGCCTTGAAACCCGGCGATGAAGTCATCACCGCCGCCGCAGGCTTCCCCACCACCATCAACCCAATTCTGCAGAACGGCCTGATTCCCGTCTTCGTCGATTCCGAGCTGCCTACCTACAACCCCAGCGCGGCAAGCATCGCCGCCGCCATCGGTCCGCGCACCCGCGCCATCATGCTGGCCCATGCCCTGGGCAATCCCTTCGAGGCCGTTGCACTGCGCGCACTGGCCGACCAGCATGGCCTGTGGCTTATCGAGGATTGCTGCGACGCCCTCGGTGCCACCTACGATGGCCGCAGCGTCGGCACCTTCGGCCATATCGGCACGCTGAGCTTCTACCCGGCGCACCACATCACCACCGGCGAAGGCGGCGCCGTGTTCACCAACGAACCTATGCTGGCAAGGGCAATTGAGTCTTTCCGCGACTGGGGCCGGGATTGCTACTGCGCACCGGGAAAAGACAATACCTGCGGAAAGCGCTTCGATTGGCAATTGGGTGCGCTGCCCTGTGGCTATGACCACAAATATACTTACGCGCACGCCGGCTACAACCTCAAGATCACCGACATGCAGGCCGCACTCGGGGTCGCTCAGATCGCCCGTCTCGATGAATTCATTGCCACGCGGCGAAGCAACTTTGCGCACTTGCGGGCGCGCCTTAGCGCATGCGAAGAATTTCTGATCCTGCCGGAAGCCACGCCGAACAGCGATCCATCGTGGTTCGGCTTTCTGATGACCCTGCGCGAGAACGCTCCATGCAGTCGGGTAGACCTGCTGCGCTATCTTGACCAGCACAAGATCGGCACGCGGCTGCTGTTCGCGGGGAACGTCACCCGTCAGCCCTACATGCAGGGCCGAACCTACCGCGTCGCCGAAACCCTGACCAACGCCGATATCATCACCGAACGCAGCTTCTGGATCGGGGTCTATCCGGGACTGACCACCGAAATGCTCGATTACGCCGCCGACAGGATCAGCGAGTTTCTCGGCGTTGGATCTGCATGGTGAGCCATCGCCGCGCCGCCAATTTTGACCAGGCCCTCGCCCAGCAGCGGTGAGAGAATCCAACAATGAATCCCATCCATCACGAGCAACACACTGGAGTCTCTTTCCCATGAAGCCCCTTGTCATTTTCGAGATGGCCAACAACCATATGGGCAACATCTCCCATGGTATGGCCATCATCAAGGCATTCGCCGAGACCGTAGCGTCCTATCGCACGACATTCGAGTTCGCCTTCAAACTGCAGTACCGCGACCTCGACACCTTCATCCGACCGGACTACAGAGGACGCAGCGACATCAAGTATGTGAAGCGTTTCGAAGAAACTCGCCTGTCCGATGCGGACTTCCGGCGCCTCATCGAAACCATGCGGGAACATGGCTTTCTGGCCGTGTGCACCCCATTCGATGAAGTGTCGGTGGCACGTATCGAAGCGCATGGAATCGATATCATCAAAATCGCCTCCTGTGCGCTGACCGACTGGCCATTGCTGGAACGTATTGCGCTTTGCAAGCTGCCGATCATCGCCTCGACAGCCGCTTCGGGGGTAGAGGACATCGACGCCGTGGTCAGTTTTTTCCAGCACCGCCAGAAACAGCTCACCCTGATGCATTGCGTTGGCGAGTACCCGACCCCCGACGAACACCTGGCCATCCGGCAGATCGAATTGCTGCGCCAGCGCTATCCCGATGTTCGCATCGGCTTTTCAACACACGAACAGCCCGACAATACGGTGGCGATCATGCTGGCGCTGGCAAACGGGGCAACCGTGTTCGAAAAGCATGTCGGCCTGCCCAACGAGCATTACGCCAACAATGCCTACTCCGCCTCGCCCGCGCAAATTGCGGCATGGCTGGCAGCGGGCGTGCGCACCCTGGACATGCTGGGGCCTACCGAGCGTTACGTACCGACAGAGGCTGAGAGCGACGGGCTCATGGCACTCAAGCGCGGCGCTTTCGCCCTCCGCGACTTGCCCGCCGGCACGATACTGTCGGCAACAGATGTTTTCTTTGCCTTTCCGCCTGACCCGGGGCAAGTAACCGCCAACGACTGGTCCAAGTATGTCAGCCATACACTTACCGAGCCGGTAACGGCGGACGCACCGATCATGGCGCGGCAAACCACCGCGCAACATCATCGACTGCACGTCATGGCGGCAGTAAAGGCTGTGCGCAACTTGCTCAGGGAAGGCAATGTCATCCTTCCGGGCCTCAGCGAACTGGAAATTTCCCATCACTACGGACTCGAAAGCTTCGAGCGCTTCGGCCTGACCATGATCACCATCGTCAACCGTGAATACTGCAAGAAGGTTCTGGTCATGCTGGCCGGACAGACCCATCCCGAGCAGTATCACGAGCAGAAAGAGGAAACCTTCGTCGTTCTCCACGGCACGATGACCATAAAGCTGAACGGCGTTGCGCAAAAGGTCAAGCCGGGTGATGTGGTGACCGTGGAACGTGGCGTGCGCCACGAGTTTCATACCGAGACCGGCGTCGTCTTCGAGGAGATTTCCTCGACTCACATCAAGGACGATTCCTTTTATTCCGACCCGACGATTGCCGCCAACGCGCAGCGCAAGACCCACTTGGCGTACTGGATGTAACCCCGATGCGCGTTGCCGACTATCTGATGTCCCACCTTGCCGACATCGGCATTGATCACGTTTTCGTATTGCCCGGCGGCGGTGCCATGCACCTCAATGACGGGCTTGCCTGCGAGCCTCGCATCACCGCGGTTCCCTGCCATCACGAGCAGGCCTGCGGTATTGCTGCCGAGGCTTGGGGACGGGTCGCCGGCAAGTTCGGCGTCGCCATGGTGACCACCGGCCCGGGCGCGACCAACATCATTACCCCGGTAGCCGGGGCCTGGATCGAGTCGGTGCCGATGCTAGTCATTTCCGGTCAGGTCAAGCGCGCCGACCTGTTACTGGATCGTCCGTTACGACAAGGCGGCGTGCAGGAAGTCGATATCGTGCCCATCGTACGTTCGATAACCAAGTATGCGGTGACGGTGCACGATCCGGCCACCATCCGCTACCACCTTGAACGGGCCCTCCACGAGATGCAGGACGGCCGCTCCGGCCCAGTCTGGCTCGACATCCCACTCGACGTACAAGCTGCGCAGATCGATCCCGCTGAGCTCACTGGCTACATCCCAGAAGAGAAAGCGCTGCCAAACCTGGGCGCGCAGATTCAGCGCACACTGGATCTGCTGGCGACTTCCGAGCGTCCGCTGTTACTCGCCGGGCATGGCGTTCGCCTAGCTGGCGCAGCAAAGCGCTTTCTGGCGCTCGCCGAGAGCCTCGACATCCCGGTAGCGACGACCTGGAACGCGCTCGATTTGATCCCTTGGGCTCATCCGCTATGCATTGGCAGGCCCGGTGTCGTTGCCCTGCGTGCCGCCAATTTCGCGGTACAGAACTGCGATCTGCTGATATCGATCGGCTGTCGGCTCGACAACATCATCACCGCCTACAACCCGAAGGGCTTTGCTCGCGCCGCACGCAAGATCGTGGTCGACGTCGACCCCGAAGAAATCGCAAAGCTCGACATGGACATCGGCCTGCGCTTGCCCGTCGATGCCGGCACCTTCATCGACTCACTGGCTGCGCAGACCATGTTGCTGTCCGCAACAGACCGCTCGCCCTGGCACCAGCGCTGCGCCGACTGGAAGCAGCGCTATGCGGTAGGCGAGGGCAAACCATTCGGCACTGAAGGCCCAGTCAGTCACTACCATTTCGTGTCGGCGCTTTCCGATGCCGCACTGCCGGACACTCTCGTATCAACCGGCAGTTCCGGGCTCGGAGTCGAAGCGTTCTACACGGTGTTTCGCAACAAGCCCGGTCAGCGCGTATTCCTGACCTCCGGCCTTGGCGCTATGGGCTACGGACTGCCCGCCGCCATCGGCGCCTGCCTCGCCAGCAACCGGCGCCCCATGATCGCGGTCGAAAGCGACGGCAGCCTGCAACTCAATCTCCAGGAACTGGCGACGCTCAAGGCGCAAAACCTGCCGATCTGCCTCATGATCATGAACAACGGCGGCTACTGTTCGATTCGCAACACCCAGCGCAACTACTTTCAAGAACGCTATCTCGGTATCGATCCCGCATCCGGGCTCTGGCTGCCCGACCTGGAAAAAATCGCCGCCGTCTATGGCCTGCCGTATCAGCGGATCACCGATGGTCTGGAAATTGATACGGCCCTGAGCGAAGCTCTTGCGCTACCGAGACCCTGCCTGATTGATGTGCGCCTGATCGAGAACGAAACCCTGGCGCCCAAGTCGGCAGCGATTCCGCAAGCCGACGGATCAATGATGTCAATGCCACTGGAAGACATGTCGCCCCTGCTGCCTTTGCACCAGTTGGAAGAGGAAATGCTGATTCCCCTCTTGCCGCAGTCGATCCAGGTCAACCGTTAGCACCCGACAACGACCATGACGTGCCCATGCTGCGGTAACACAAGTACATCCCGCGACGATGCGCAGCGGCTCTCAGAAGCTTGCCCGGGCTGTGGCCACCGTTGGCAGCGTAGAGCAGAAATTACATCACCGAACTACGGCACAAAGAAAGATCGCAACGTCACAACTTCACCGGAACATCAGGACAAGCTGTCCGACCGGCTAAGGGATATAGCGCCGCTGCTGAATCCCGGAATGCGCATTCTCGAAATCGGCTGCGCCGAGGGCTCGCTCGGTCAACTCGTGCGCAGTGTTACCGGCGTCACCTATACCGGCGTTGAACTTTCGGCCGATGCCGAGAGCGCCTCCCGAGTGCTTGATCGCGTGGTGCGCTCGCCAGCCAGCTCGATCAGCGGTGAATCTTTCGACATGCTGTTGTCTTTTCATGTTCTCGAACACATCGAAGATATCGTCGGCGAGCTTGCCCACTGGCGGCGGCTGCTCGTCGATGATGGAAGTCTGCTTGTCGAAGTGCCCAACCAGGCCGGTCACCGCTTGTTGAGCTTCGACCCGAACCCGGAGCATATTCACCAGTTCACTGCCGCCTCGATAACCGCACTGTTGCAGCGTTCCTGCTTCGAAATCGACCGTCTGGAAACTGGTCATCGGGAATCTTTGGTCTACTCGGACAGCCTGCGTATTCACGCACGCCCTGTTCAAAACGAACCACTACGACGAACTTTACTGCTGCAGCGCTTCCTGGTAAGGCTGCCGAAACCCTTTGCGGCTTGGGGTATCGGCGGTGACTTTCGCGGCTATGTCGAGCCCTTGCTCGACTCACTTCCGGTAACAGCGCTGATTGACAAAGCGGTGCAGCGTCAGGGCGAACGGCATGGCCATCTCGTCGTTGAATCCTATGATCACCAAAGGCATGGAGAACTGCGCATCCTCGTTTGCAGTGTCCGCTATCGTGAAGAAATTCTTCGCGACCTAAGCGCACTGGGCATTTCTGCTTCGCGCATCGTGACCTTGGGCGACATCTTCGAGGCAGTCACGCCATGAACCGGAACATCCGGCAATGCCCAGTCTGCTGTAGCGACCATACCAAACCGCTGCACATGAACAACCTGGCCATGCTTGACGGGATGGACATGAGCTATCGCGTAGTCCGCTGCGCGTCGTGCAGCTTCGTCTTCGCCGATCAGTTACCGTCTCCTCCAAGCTATACCACCTACTACCGCTCACTATCGAAATACGATATTGCTCCAAGTTGCAGAGACATCTCGGCCGCTGACCGTCTCCGCTGCGACGCTGCCGTGGCCCTATTGCGGCCACACGCTAAACACGATGTGCAGATTGCCGACCTCGGCTGCGGGTCCGGCATTCTGCTTAGCGCCCTCCGCACAGCTGGGTGGTCACACCTGGCCGGCATCGACCCTGCGCCCGGCGCGCCGCAACAGGCCAGCCAGCGGTTCAATCTCGATTGCGTCCAATGCGGAACACTCGATCAAGCCTCCCGGCTGCTCGACCTGTCAGCCATGGGCGTGATCTGTTTGACCGGGGTGCTCGAACATCTGCCAAGATTGCGCGAGGATCTCGAGGCTTTGACGGCAGCCGTCGGCCCTGACACACGCATCCTTGTCGAGGTGCCGGCACTGGAACGTTTTGCGCACCGCTCACTCGAACCCTACGGCGAATTTTCAATCGAACACATCCAGTATTTTTCTGTAGAAAGCCTGACGAGGCTGTTCGCGACTCTGGGCTTCACTGTCCTGTCATCGTTGGTCGTCGACTTGCCTCCCGGGTACTGCGACAGCCTCTTCGCGCTCTTCGCCCGCAAGTCCGCTAACGCGGAGACGCCCTCATCCACAAGAACGTCCAACGACATCGAGGACTACATCGCTCGATCAGAAACCATGACTCAGGCAGCCGTTGCACGTATTGCCGCCTGCCCAGGAACAGCATTGGTGATCTATGGTGCTGGAAGCCACACCGCACGCCTTCTACCACATCTTATGGAAGCAGGTGAAAGCCGACTTGTGGGACTGGTCGACAGCAACCCGAACCTCCAGGGCAAGCGACTAGGACAGTTGCTTATAGAATCACCCGACGCGCTCGACCGGTATCCGAACGCCACAATTGTCGTTTCCTCGTTCCGCGCACAACAAGCAATCAGCGACATGTTGCGGGCATCCCGTTCCAATCTCGTGCTGACCCTGTACTGAACACCCGAGTCAGATATGCAGCCTAACCGCCATACTATCTTCGAAGCGGCTTGTAACGACCTTGGTGCTCTACTGGATCATCGGCCTCTCCCGGAGTTGAACGGCATTCGCTTGTTTGCCACTGGCTGCACCGGATTCTTTGGCTATTGGCTACTGGCAGCGCTGGAATGCCTCAACCGGCTAGGGCAGAAAATAGAAGTCGTCGCTTTGTCGCGCGATCCGCAGCGGTTTCTCCATCATCATCCCGAGTTTCAGCACCTGCCGTGGCTGTCCTTGGTACGAGGTGACGTGGCCAGCTTTGAAATGCCCGGCGGCCGCTTTGACGCCGTCATCCATGGCGCCACCGATTCCTCGCTGGGAGCAGCCGCCGACCCGACCGCGCTGCTGGCCAGTATGTTCGACGGAACACGCCAGGTCCTCGATTCGCTTGCTGGCGCCGGATGCCAGAGATTCTTGCTGCTGAGTTCAGGTGCGGTGTATGGCGACCAGCCTGCCCTGGTGTCTGCCCTTGGGGAAGATGTCCATCTAGCGGGCGATTCCCTCAACAGGGCCAATGCCTATGGAGAAGGCAAACGAATTATGGAAATGTTGTGCACCTGTCGAGCCGGCATGGATGTACCCGCCCCTGTGGTCGCCCGCTGCTTTGCCTTTCTCGGCGCCCATCTTCCCGGTCACCTTGCCCCCGCCCAATTCCTGCGCGACGCCCTTGCTGGTGGGCCCATCGTCCTGCGCGGCGACGGCTCGCCATTGCGCAGCTACTTGTATGCCGCCGACCTGGCTGTGTGGCTGCTTACTCTGCTGGCCAGAGGGGAACCCGGCCGCGCTTATAACGTCGGGGGCGATCAAGCCATCAGCCTTGCGGAGTTGGCGCAAGTCATCCGCGATACCATCGCGCCGAGCGCTGCAATCGACATGCTCGGCACTGATCGCGCTATGTCGCGACATCGCTATCTGCCGAATACTTGCCGCGCCCGAGAAGAACTGGGGCTTGCAGCGTGGACTCCGCTTCCCCAAGCAATTGTCCGCATGGCTGAGGCCGCCCATCTAGCGTCGCAATGAGTCGCCTGAAATACCTTTCGTTCGCTGCGCCAAGAAGACTGTGGCAGGACAGTCGGAAACTTCGATTCCTCGTCGTCGGAGGCTGGAACACGCTCTTCGGCTATCTGAGTTTCTATGTTCTGTACTTGTTGGCGGCCAATCGACTGCACTATCTAATCATCGCCGCCCTCGCCCACTTTGTCGCCGTCACCCAGTCCTACATCATGCAGCGTCGCCTGGTTTTTCGTTCCAGTGCTCCGGTCGCCAGTGAATTCTTGCGTTTCAACGCCAGCCACTTCGGCACTTTGCTGTTCGGTCTGCTGGCCATATACGTGCTTGTCGAAGCTGCCGGCCTGGCACCCCTGATCGCCCAGGCGATAGTTATTTTGATGAGCGTAATCCTCAGTTATATACTACATAGTCGTATTTCATTCGCTCCATCCTCTGCCCAGCGGGGACCGCTCGAATGATTCATGTTCCCAGAGATCTCGACGAGCGCCCGTCGTTCGCTCCACCCGATCGCTTGACCCGCGTCGCACTCGGCTATCTGGTGCTGCCGGTGTTCCTGTATTTTCCGGGCTGGTTCCAACCAGCGCCCGCCCTGATCCTGGCAATGCTGTTGGGCTACGCCTGCTGGCAAGCACTGTCAACTCGCGTTCTGGCATCGACTCCTTGGCCCCCAAAACGTCTGATAGCCTTGGCGCTGCTAGTGGCAACCGCTTGGTCTGTTTTCGGCGGCGCAGGGCACTTTTTCTACGCCAACGCCCACGACTGGATCATCCGCGACGCAGTGCTACACGACCTCGTCGTCGGACACTGGCCCCTCAGCTATGCCGCAGGCGAAGATGACTTGTACACCTTGCGCGCACCGGTGGCTTACTATATTCCCGCCGCCGCCATCGCAAAGCTGACAGGTCTTGCAACTGCCGATAAATTGCTCTGGCTATGGACGATCATCGGTGTCACGGTGTTCTTTCTCTTGTTGCCGTTGCGACATACTAGTCTGGTACGCACAATCGCAGCACTTTTGGTGGCTGTGCTTTTCAGCGGCATGGACATTGTCGGCTACATGTTTCCCGATTTCTACGAGGCGAATTTTCCGATTCAAGGCGCATTCATCGACTGGTGGATAAAACCGCCGCCGCTGGTCAGCTATTGGTCGAACACTTCCAACCTGTTCTGGAATCCCAACCATGCTCTTCCGGCATGGATTTCTATCGCCCTGTTCTATCGCCACTGGCGTCACCCACGCTTTCTCGCCATCACGCCGATACTTGTCGCCGTACTGCCCTTATGGTCCCCTTTTGCTCTGATCGGTATGGCACCGTTCCTGTTGATGCAGGCACTACGCTGGTGGCTGAGACACCCTCGCCAAGTTCTCGATGTGCGATCGATCGCCGCCTGTCTTGCAATATTTGGTGTGATTTTCGTTACTCTGGTTATCCCTCCCAGCGGGATTCAGTACGGTATGACGCTCACCACACCACCGGAGCATGGGAGGTGGATCTACCTGAACAACTTTGGCCATGTGTTGACCTTTCTAGAAAACTACACGCTGTTCGTGATTTTTGAGTTTGCCGTCATCGCACTACTGGTCTCTCGGGCGGTCGATCGCTGGCTTTTCTTAACAGCCGTAGCCACCCTACTGACTCTACCTTTGTTGAGTATTGGGCCGGGCAACGATCTCGCCATGCGCAGTTCCATCCCCGCCCTCGGAGTACTCTGCATCGCTGCCATCAATACATTTACCCATCCGACGCCGCTCACCGGTCCGTATCGTCGCTGGTTGCTCGCACTGGTGTTGGCTCTCGGCGCAGTGACACCCGGCTTTGAGTTCTCGCGAGCCATTAGCCGCAAACCTTGGGCACCAAACTTGGATTTCACTCTGATCGACGCCAACAATGGTGGCATAGCCCGTCACTACCTTGTAGAACGCCGCCGCTCACCGCTGGATGCAGCAATGAATAGATCGGAGCCTGTATCCAATTCAGTGGACTGGTTGCGTTATTGCAAGACGGTTCATCCCCGCAACAAGGCCAATCGACCTTATGTCGCCCGCACTTGGCGCAACAATCGAAACGATAGTGAGATCCGCACCGAACGGGAGCGGCGACGGACGGAGATAAAATAGACTGCATAGCCGAGAAGCAAGTGGTCACCAGAAAGCAAACTCCGAAAGCCAGCCAAGATGTCCTTGATATCGATCATCACGCCCTGTTTCAACGAAGAAGAAAATGTCGAAGAACTGAACCGGCGTATTGCGGTCCAGTTCGCCAACATTTCGGATTGCGATTATGAGCACATCTTTATCGACAACGCGTCTACCGACGGCACCGTGGCTACAATTCGCCGTCTCGCCAGCGCCGACTTTCATGTCAAAGCTATTCTGAATTCGCGAAACTTCGGCCATATCCGCTCACCAATGTATGCCCTCCTTCAGGCAAATGGTGATGCGGTGATTACTATGGCGTCCGACCTGCAGGACCCTCCGGAATTGATCCCGGAATTCATAGCCAAATGGCGCGAAGGCTTTCGGGTAGTGGTGGGCGTAAAGCCACAATCCATGGAAACGCGGTTGATGGCATTCATACGTCGTTGTTACTACGTCACGATTGGAAAAATTGCTGATATCAAGCTGATTCCAAATTTCACCGGCTTCGGCCTCTACGACCGCAGCGTCGTGGAGATTGCCCGACGCTACGACGACCCCTACCCCTATTTCCGAGGCATGGTCGCTGACATCGGCTTTCCGCATGCGGAGATCCCTTATGAAAAGCCGCTGCGTTCGCGAGGCATCACCAAGAACAATTTTTACAGCCTGTACGACCTAGCCATGCTGGGTATCACCAGCCATTCGAAGTTGCCAATCAGACTGGCAACCATAGCTGGATTCTCCTTGTCGCTGGTCAGCCTGCTAATTGCACTTTTGTACCTGGTTCTCAAACTGGCTTATTGGGATCGTTTCGGCATGGGAATGGCTCCGGTGCTCATTGGTATGTTTTTTCTGGCTTCGGTCCAGCTCTTCTTTATCGGGATTCTTGGTGAGTACATCGCTTCCATTCACACTCAGGTGCAAAAGCGCCCGCTGGTCGTGGAACGCGAGCGGATTAACTTCGATTCGAAATGAACTCATCGACTGGCCTGCATTCGGACCACCCGCAACCGCAAACTGCCGAGGCCTGCGCCCAGGCTGGCGCGGAATACCTTGGAAACGGCCAGCTGGACGCGGCCCAAGCCAGCTATCGAAAAGCACTGGAACTCGATCCGAATTATGCCGAAGCGCATTTCAAGCTCGGCAATATATGCTTGAAATCCCAGTTTCCCGAACAGGCTGAGGCCTGCTTCCGGCGTGCAATTGATATTGCGCCGAACTATGTCAAAGCGCTATACAACCTGGGCAACCTGTTGCTTCGCCAGTCACGTCTCGACGAAGCAGCTGTCTGCTATAGACATGCGCTTGCCACAGACCCGGAATACACCTACGCCCACATCAATCTTGGAGTGGTCTTGAAGGATCTAGGCCACTACGAGGAATCGGAGAAATGCTACTTGGCGGCGCTGAAATTGGACCCGGAAAACGCCGAAACACTCAACAATTTGTGTGTTGTACAGATCGAACTAGGACGACTTGCCGAAGCAGAAGCCAATTGCAACCGGGCGCTGGAACTGCTTCCCGACTTTGCCCTGGCCCACAATAACCGGGGCGCGATTCTCAAGAAACAGGGACGGCTGTCTGAGGCTGAGTCCTGCTATCGCAAAGCACTGGCGTTGAATCCGGGATATGCCGAGGCCCTGAATAATCTTGGGGTAGTGCTTAAAGCCCAGGGGCATCTTGAGGAAGTGGAGGACACATATCGACGGGCAATCGATGCCAAGCCTGGCTATGTAAATGCCTACAACAATTTGGGCGCTTTTCTGACTGATCAGGGGCGATCTGCCGAAGCCGAGGCAATCCATAGGCTGGTGCTGGAGTTTGATGGCAAGAACTCGCAGACACACAACCATCTGGGGTGCTCTCTGGTAAATCAAGGTCGCTCAAGGGAAGCCATAGCGAGCTTTCGATCAGCCATGGAATTCAAACCAGATTTTCTGTCCGCACATAGCAATCTGCTGTTTGCTTTGAACTACGGTAGCAACAATCTTGGTCCGTCAATGCTGGAAGAAGCACATCGTTATGGCCGGACAGTCACGGAACTTGCGAAGGTGCCTTTTACTGGCTGGAAATGCGCTGCGCCGCCAGAACGTCTTCGAGTGGGGCTGGTGTCTGGAGATTTCAAAATGCACCCGGTCGGCTATTTCCTCGACAACGTGCTTGCCCATATCGATAAGTCGCGCGTCGACCTGATTGCCTATCCAACCGGCCGCCTGGAAGATGCAATGACGACCAATATGCGAAAGCACTTTTTGGAATGGAACTCAGTCGTCGATCTGGACAATGAAGCGGCGGCGCACTTGATACACGCCGACGGCATCCACATACTGATCGACCTTTCCGGCCATACCGCTGACAATCGCCTGCCAATATTTGGCTGGAAGCCCGCCCCGGTGCAGGCAAGCTGGCTGGGCTATTTTGCGACCACAGGTGTCGAGCAAATCGATTACCTGCTCGCGACCCGAATAGAAGTACCCGACAGCAACCACCACCAGTTCACGGAATCTATTTGCTATCTGCCCGAGACACGGCTGTGCTTCACTGCACCTCAGTCGGATATTCCGGTTTCGGATTTGCCTGCATTTGCCAGTGGCAGGGTGACCTTCGGCTGCTTCCAGAATTTGTCGAAAGTAGGCGATCAGGTTCTCGACACCTGGGCCCGGATTCTCTCTGCCCTTCCAGATGCGCGATTGCGCTTTCAGTGCCCTAACCCTGGTGATGCGGCAAGAGAGCACCTTGCGGAGCGCCTGCAGCAGTTTGGATTCGATTCGGAGCGCGTGTCCATCCATGCCGCAGTTTCGCGGGAATCCTATCTGGCTGCCCATGCTGAGGTTGATATTATTCTTGACACCTTCCCCTACCCGGGAGGCACGACGACATGCGAGGCCTTATGGATGGGCGTACCAACGCTGACTCTGGCAGGCAACACAATGGTGGAAAGGCAAGGCGCGAGTTTCCTGACGGTTGCAGGTTTACCCGATTGGATAGCATCTAACAAGACCGATTACGTGGACAAAGCGATTGCTGCTGCACAAAGTTTGCAGAAACTGGCGGACCTGCGCTCAACACTTCGGAAACAAGTGCTGCGGTCGCCGCTATTCGATGCACCTCGTTTTGCATGCAAGCTGGAAGATGCCCTGTGGCAGATGTGGCAAGAACGGGGTTTACATCAACCCAGCGGGAAGCGCGTTTGAATCAGATCGACAGTCAGCGCTGGGCCTGGCGCGAGATTGATGGGCTGACGGTTCTTGCTCTGGCTTATCTGGCGCTGCCCAACCTGATTTTTATTTTTGGATGGTTCCGCTGGCCGGTCGCCCTGGTACTCTGCACCGCGCTGCTGCACCTGCTGTATCGGGCGCTACCGGCCCGTCTCATGAGTTGGCGGCGGGAGTATTTCCCGGCCGCAACTCTGTTGATCATTGCCGCTGGCGCTGCCTGGGCAGCATTTGGCGGTGGCAGCCATTTCATGTATGCCAACCCGGACTGGATCGTTCGCGACGCGGTTCTGGGTGATCTGGTGTATTCAGACTGGCCGGTACATTACCTTTCGCCCGAAGGCGTCCAGCTCGTACTCCGATCGGCCATCGGCTACTTTCTCCCCCTCGCGATGTTTGGCAGAATCTTCGGCATTGCTCAGCTCGAAATCGCCACCTATCTCTGGACCACCGTGGGCGTGCTGATCTTTCTTTTCCTGCTGCCACTTCCTAGGCGAGCCGGATGGCCGCTGGCATGGGGCCTTGGACTTGTGGTGTTTTTCAGCGGCATGGACTTTATTGGGCAGTTCATTGCCACCGAATCGCTGCCAATATTCCCGATGAGACTGGAGTGGTGGGTACCGCTAAGTTACCCCTCGCTGACCAATCAGCTGCTGTGGGCACCCAACCATTGCCTGCCGATGTGGATCGGCAGCGTGCTTATCCTCCGGCATCTCAACAGCCAAGACTTTCTGCGAATGAGCGCCGCATTGCTGCCGCTCACATTGATATGGACGCCGTTTGCCGCGATCGGGCTCCTGCCATTCGTCCTGCTGGGCGCCGCGAAATCGTTTCGGCAATGGTCGTGGCGCAGCCTGCCTCTAGACGCCGTCATGTCGGGGTTGATTTTCTCGACCCCGCTGATCCTTTTTCTGATCCTCGATGCAGCTCAGATCGATGCCCGGTTCGCCAGCACCGCACCCACCGGTTTTACCTACTACACGATGCAGCAGGCGTCGTTGCATTCCTACCTGCTGTTCATAACCTGTGAGTTTCTTTTTTTGGCCCTGGTGTTGGCCCCGCATTTGCGTCAGTCGCGCGATGTTTTTGGTCTCGCTGTCCTTATTCTGTTGAGCCTGCCGCTGATTCGCTTCGGCGTGCACAATGACGCGCTGCTCAGACTCAGTCCGCCGGCACTGATTGTCCTGCTGATAGCCTGTCTGCAGACGCTTTTCGATTCAGACCGTAGCCTGTCCAGATCGACGATGATTGTCGCCTGCCTGTTCCTTGCCATTGGTGCACATACCGCATTCAACGAATTCTGGCGTGCAGCAAGCTGGCCCCGCACGTATGCGAATTACAAGCCGACGCTGGCTGACATTCAGAACGGGCAGCCTGCGGTGCACTATGTCGGACACCTCGGCTCATCGTTCGTCAGAAGGTTGTTGAAGCCCTTGGGTGCCCCTGCCAGCGAATCCAACAGGCGATCACCTCAGACACACGAATGATTCAGCTCACTTACAACCGGCAGATTCCGCCATCGAACCTGCCGCACTGACCTTGAGATAAATATCCTCGAGCGAGCGAGCAAACTGCGGCATGTCGAACAAAGGCGCGGTTTTTCGGCCATTGACCAAACGCTGCCTGAGTTGTTGCAGTCGGTCCGGTTGTCGGTAGAGTTCGAGGCAAAGCTGGCGATATTCTTCACTCGATCGGGTTATGCATTCATGCAGTCCGGCTGCGCCAAGCAGACTCGCTCCAACCCGACCGGCAAAGGTATTACCGAGCAGCGTAATCATGGGTACCCCCGCCCAAAGCGTGTCCATCCCCGAGGAATGTGAGTTATAGGGAAACGGGTCGAGCGCAAGATCAGCGAGTTGCAGCCGACCCAGATAGTCAGCCCGCGACCGGACAAAGCTGGCGAAAACAATACGATCGGTGGATATACCGCGCGCTGCCACTTCAGCAAGCAGATTTTCGGCACCGCTAGCTCCGGGCCGCAGCAACCAAAGACAGCTTGCGGGAGTTTCCCCGAGAATCCGGCACCAGATATCCAGTACCTGTGGGTTGAGCTTGTAGCAGTTGTTGAGGGAACAGAAAACGAAGGCATCTTCAGGCAGACCAGCCTCCGCACGGCTTGGCAGGTTTCCTATGTGCTGCGTGGTATCCAGCGGCAGATAACAATGCGGGAGCCGAACAATTTCCTCAGTAAAAAAGGCTTCATCCGTCTCGGGCGTCACGATTGAATCGCCGATCAGGTAGTCTGCCAGCCGTGATGAACCCATGCTTCCCGCATAACCGAGCCAACTCACCTGAATGGGTGCCGGCCGTAGTGCAAGCATTTCAGAGCGCCCGCCGGTGGTCCATCCCTGGAGGTCAACCAGTATGTCAATTTCGTCGTTCGCGATTTTTTGCGCACTCGCCTCGATTCCGAGTGAGCGGATGTCCGTGAAATGGTCAAATCCCCGAATCAGCCGCTGGCGGATATCACTGCCATCGTCGGGGCCCATGGAGTAACCGAAGACCTCCACGCGCTCCCGATCATGCAACTCGATGATCTGCGGCAGCACATGGGCCACCGGATGATCCTTGAAATCGTAGGACAGATAGCCCAGACGCAGTCGCCGCGACTGCGCCGACGGTAGTGATTTTCTGGTCGCAAGCCGACGCTCGCCGAGAGTGCCTGGCGGGATGCTAAACCGTGCCTGGCATTCGGCAATCTGGCGAAGCTCCTGCGGCGCAAGGCCAGGAATGGCAAGTGCATGAAATGGCGTTACCGCCGATTGGGTAAAGCCTTCGGACAAATGACGAAGGCTCTGTATGGCTTGAGCTTGCCCCTCCCAATGGCACAACCTGAGGCCAAGCACGATCAGACAACCGAGATACGCGGCACGCTCCGGCGCACTTCGGTAAAGCTCTGTGTAACAAGCAAACGCCTCTTCGTTGCGTCCTGCGTTCAGCAGCGCACCCGCCAACAAGTCTATGGCCTCGTCGTAGTCGCCCGGAAAAAGCTCGATCGCTTTCACCAGAAAGGGGACCGCTTCGTTCCACCGATGCATCAGGCTCAGTGCGGCACCTTTGTTCTTCCATATATCCGGGTCGCTACCGCCAAGCGCCAAAGCACGATCGAAGCACACCAATGCTTTTTCCCATCGCATCATTGCTGAAAGACAGATTCCAAGATTGTTGTGCAATTCAGGATCGGCAGAACTGAGGCGTACAGCTAGTTCGAGGCCGGGGATCGCCGCCTCAAACTTGCCTTGTCCGATCAAGGCAAAGGATAGCGCCTTCAAGACGTACGGATGCGTGGGCAGCGTCCTGAGCGTGTCCCGCGCAGCCTGCTCAAGTTCCGCATAGCGCTTTTGCTCGACAAGGCGCGCGAGCGGCGTCAAACCGGCCGGCAACTGTGCCGACATCTTGCGCGCACCAGCCGCTTTCTTGCGCTGCTTCTGTTTCAAGATTGGCTCTCTGTGCTTTCCTGTGTGACGGAAAGCGGGGACGCCAAGTAACGAAAGAATACATCCTCCAGTGTCAGGGAAGGACGAATTTCGAGAATAGTGTGCCGGGCCTGCTGCAGGCGATCGAGCGCGGCCCAAAGCTGATCGCGCCGGATATCCGCGCGCCAGCGACCCTCTGTTTCGGGTATGAAGCCGGGCACCGAGCTTACTCCCGAGGAGCGAACTGTAACGGTTTGTTCATCATGGAGCAGATCGCCGGGCGCCTGAACCGTGAGTAATTCTCCACGATGAATCAGGCCGAAGCGATCAGCAAGTTGCTCGACGTCGTGCAATACATGCGAGGTCAGGAAAATAGTGCCCCCTGAAGAGCGAAATTCACCAAGAATGTCGACCACCTCCTTGCGGCCGATGGGATCAAGACCGGACAAGGGTTCGTCGAGAATCAGCAGCTTCGGCTGGATCGCCATTGCATGAGCAAGCGCAACCCGCTGCACCATCCCTTTGGAAAAGCTCCGTATGCGCTTGTTGGCAACGCCAGCCAGTTCAAAGCGCTCGAGCCAGCGCATGCAGTGCCCACGAGGGTCAACCAGCTTGAGACGATGGATGGACATAGCCATCGCAAGCAATTCCAGCGGCGACAGGTAGTCATATAGACTTGGGTTTTCAGGCACATATCCTAGACCGATCCGCGCTTCAGGCCGTGATACATCCTTGCCGAACAACTCAGCGCGCCCTCGGCTTGGTTGAAGTACGCCCGTCAAAATCTTGATCGTCGTACTTTTTCCGGCACCGTTGGGGCCGATAAAGCCAAAGACTTCACCTTCGCCCACGGTCAGAGAAAGATCGTGTACCGCCTCGAACGCCGGTGCTGACCACGTGCGGGGATAGGTCTTGAACAATCCGTCGATGCTAATTACTGGTGTCATTGGGATGGTTTGTGCAGGAAGACGGGAATACCTTCGGAGTTAATGCCATAGCCCAGCCCAAATGGATCAGCGGGAATCTCCCGAACCAGGCCGGAAATCACAAGGTCTTGCAACTTTCGCGGCGGGCGGCCAATGCGCTGTTGATAGACCGATGCCGCGCGGCGCAACAACGCCAAATCGCGTAGCCGCTGGCTGCGCTTATGCAGATAAGCGGCGAAGTCCTTGCGTTTGGTATTCGCTGCCATGTCCTCGATAATCTGGGCCGCCATATCGAGATCCTGGCTACGATCAAGCCAACGCGCCGCGAGATCCTCGAGCGCAATGCGCTCTTGGGGACTCGGCAGCCGTGGCGCGGACTGCAGCAACCATTCGCTAGCCGCCAACGAGTCACCCATGAAATGAAAAAGATTGAAGGCATAAAAGAACGCCGGCTGGTAATCGTAGAAACGAGCAGCGGTGGCGCGGCGCAATACCGCTTGGGCGGCATCCAACTGGCCTTCCCAGGGCAGGATTGCTTCTGCAATGTAGTAATTGTCTTCATGCGCCGGGTTCATCCAGGCCGCGTCGCGCTGCACTTTGCCGAGAATCTCGAATTCATCCGGTTTCATCCGGATCGTTTCCGTCACCAGCGCTCGGATGGCAGCCCAGTTGGCCGCAAGATAGCGATCACCACCGGCAAGCAGCACTTGTACGAAAACCGGCAAGGCCACCTGGATTTCCGCCCTGACCAGATAGCGCTGTTGTGTCTGCATTCGCACCTGAGCCAGAAAGAAAACCAAGCCACCGACAATCAGGAAAAACATTGGCCGCCAGTGAAAGCGTCGCACGTCTGCCTCTCAAAAGAATTCGCGGCGAGCAAAGGCGAACACTGCCAAAGACATCAGTATCACCACATAGCCGCAAGCCAGCAGCAAGGCATACGCGATCACGTCGGCGTCCAGCTGGACGCCGTACATTGGCCAGACGCGCCAGTCCAGACGAGATAGATCGGGTAGTACCCACTGTATCGTTTCAACCAGTGGCCCATAGCGATTAAGCAGGTCCTGATCCCCGTCGGCACCTCGGGCCATATAGTCAAGGGCCGCCCCCAAGGTTTTACCGGCAACCGCAAACGCGGCACCCAAGGCGACCGGCAACATTGGTACCGTGGAAAGGGTCGCGATCAACAACGCAAAAGCAGCTACCACGATGGCATCCGCCCATAAACCGCCAATGGCAATCCAGTAAGGCCAGCCGAGCTGAACGACGAAAGCCTGAACGTATTGCCCACCGGAATACCGCGCAGATACCCACAACAGTGAGCCGAGCATCAAGCTCGCAACTCCTAGAAGGCTTACCACGCCGGCGAATCGACCAACAAGGTAGGCCGCGCGCGATACCGGATAGGCCAGCGCATACAACACGGTACGCCGCTCCACTTCACGACCGACGAGTTCCTGTACCCAAAAAACGGCCAGCAGTACAAGACTAAAGCGGATGCCCGAAAAACCGACATCGATAGTCACGGTCTGCGGCTGCCGCGGCGAAAAAGAAGCTGCGAGAAAAGACACCCCGACCAGGAGCACTCCCAGGACGAGAATCAACAACACCGCCCTGCTGCGGAAGCCGGAACGAAAAGCGGAGAGGCAAAATGGCCACATAGAAATAGAGAGGCGCGCCGTAGCGCGCCTCTCTGGACTAGTCTAAACGCTTCAACTCGCGTCGCGCTGCGTGAGAGCGTTGGCGTCCGAAACTTCAGTGGTTGAACAACCCGAAGTGAGGCACGTGGCAATCGGGCGCACGCCGCCGCCTGATGTGCCGCCACCAAAGTAGTTCTTTCCCTTGGTGGAAGCCGCGACCACACCAAACGCATTAGCGCTTTCAGAATAATTGGAGAGGACATTCGCCGAACACTTGGCGGTAAATGGCACCAAAACGAACATACTTGCTGTTGTCGTAACTGCGACACTGGCACCCGTACCACCGGTGCAAACAGCGGTTGCATGTGCAAGTGAAGTCACAGCCGTTGCAGCGACAGCAGCCAGAATAATTGCTTTTTTCATAATAGTCTCCTGAGTCTTAACGATGTGATTATTGCGTGGAATTGGCGACAGCCGAAGTCAGCAGATTTTTTGCATCGGACTGAGCGGCTTTGTCCTCACCCTTCTTGGTGTACTCACTGAACTGTGGAATAGCGATTGCTGCCAAAATACCGATAATCGCAACCACGATCATCAACTCGATCAGGGTAAACCCCTTTTGCATTCTTGATTTCATCAATACTCTCCTTAGGAAAATGGGGTTTCCCCCGCGGACCAACAACTACTAAAACGAAACAGGTTTTAAAGGCCGTACAGCTAAATCAAATCGAATTTGCGACAGCGTTTGTCAAAAGATTTTTGGCGTCTGATTGAGCAGATTTATCCTCCGCCTTCTTGGTGTATTCGGTGAACTGCGGAATAGCAATTGCAGCCAAAATTCCAATAATTGCAACCACGATCATCAACTCAATCAAGGTGAACCCCTTAATGGCGACTCTGGAATGCATGCTTGCCTTTCTGCTGATGCTGCATTGGTACTACGACATTGCAGCTAGTTAAGCAAGGTATATGCCAGCAGTAGAATTGCCCCAGTCCGGCTCTTGCTTCCGCTTTAAGTGCCGTAAAACGTCACCCGTGGCCGCTAATGGTCAATAAAAGTCGCTGCGCTTCGACTCCTTCCGCCATTTTACGGAGGGGATGGCCAAAAATTGCACAGTACATGATCAGCGCACAATGCCCGATGCCCGATGCCCGCTCATAGGCAAACACATCTCAACAACGTATCATCACTTTTCTGGGGTTTCATCCATCTGAGCAGCGTCTGACTGTTAATAAATCATGTTTTCTCAGCTTGAGGTGAGCGTGCCTTCATCCACTTCATCGATCTGTGTCGGATCCAGAAACTGCTCAGCGTAACGATGATAGATGCCCTGCTTCACAAAAACATCGAACAGGTCGGGATCAATATGTCCGTTTTTCCTGAAGTTACTCATGATACCCATGGCCTGCGACAGCTTCATGCCTTGCTTGTATGGCCGGTCGCGCGCCGTCAGCGCTTCAAAAATATCGGCGATGCCCATCATCCGCGCCTGCAGCGACATCTGTTCCCGCGTCAGGCCCTTGGGATAGCCTTTGCCATCCATGCGTTCGTGGTGGCCGCCGGCGTACTCGGGCACCTTGGTCAAATGTTTGGGCCACGGCAATTGTTCCAGCATCTTGATGGTGGCGACGATGTGATGATTGATGATCTCGCGCTCTTTCTGGGTCAGAGTGCCAGCGCGTATGGTCAGATTGACGACTTCGTCAGCGGTGAGAAACTCCGCTTCTACGGCATCAACATTGCGCCATTTGCTCCCACTACCGATATCACGTACGCGCTGCTGGTCGGCTTCGCTCATTGCCTCTCCGCCGATATTGGTCTTGCGCAGAAATTCGCGGTCATCGTCAAGAATGCGAACCTGCTCTTGGTACTCCTCACATATTTGGGCATCGGCCGCCGGATCAAGATTCTCGCGCAAGTCCAGTTGCTTGCGCAGCGCGGCGATTTCCGCATCGCGTTTGAGCACCTCAAAACGCGTATCTACCAGTTGGATGCGATCAAACAGGGTCTGCAATTTAGTTGATTTGTCGACCACGTGGACCGGGGTGGTGACTTTGCCGCAGTCGTGCAGTAGGCCGGCAATCTTGAGTTCGTAGCGATCGCGATCATCCATCATGAATGAGGCCAGTGGGCCTTCGGTAGTCGCGTCCACTCCCTCCGCAAGCATCATGGTCAAGGCCGGTACACGCTGGCAATGACCTCCGGTATAGGGCGATTTTTCGTCGATCGCCAAGTTGATCAGATTGATGAAGGACTCGAAGAGTTGTTCGAGTTGGGTAATCAACAATCGATTGGTCAGAGCGATGGCCGCCTGCGACGCAAGCGACTCGGCGAGGCTCTGATCCGCTGATGAAAACGAATTAACTTGCTGAGTCTTCGTATCCACCGCATTGATCAATTGCAGCACACCGATGATCTCGCCCTCGTGATTCTTCATCGGCACGGTGAGGAAAGACTGCGAGCGGTAGCCGGTGCGCTCGTCAAAACTGCGGGTACCGGAAAAATCGAAGCCGGCCTCGGTGTAAGCGTCGGCGATATTGACTGTCTTGTCGTGAATGGCAGCATAAGCGGCCACCATCGAGTCGTTGGATTCGCCGTTATCCTTTGTCAGCGGCAAGTTCGGAAAGTTGATCGCGTTGCCGGTGGTGCCCCCCATGGCGATATGCAGTGAATCGGTGCGCAGGATCTCGAAGCGCAAGGCTTTACCATCCTCGGTCGTGCGATACAAAGTTCCGCCATCGGCATGGGTAATGGTTTTGGCTGCAATCAGGATGCTCTCGAGCAAACGATCGATATTGCGCTCTTTGGAGAGCGCAGCGCCGATCGTGTTCAGCTGCTCAAGGCGGCGAAACAAGTCACTGGTGTTATCCATGCCGATTCTCTATTTGATACATACGGCCCTCACCTGCTTGAGGTCAGTTACCCCTTGCAATGCCTTCTCAAGACCATCCATTTTCAGGGTCAGCATGCCATCGGCCAGCGCCTGGGCGAACAACTGCACCACACGACCGTGTTCCTGAATCAGTTTCTTCAGCGGCTCGGTGGCAATCATCAACTCATGCAAGCCGACGCGCCCTTTGTAACCGGTTCCACCACAGGTGTCGCAACCCTTGGCCCGGGTATAGACGAAATGGCCGTCCTTGCCATAGTCCTTGAGCAGGCGCGCCTCGGTGGCCGCATAGGCGGCCTTCATGTCTTTCTGGAAGATCTCGGTATTCTCAAGCTCGCTGCAATACTCTTTCATGAACAAGCGGACTTCGTCCGCGTCCGGCGTATAAGCCTCTTTGCACTTGCACAGACGCTTGGCCAGCCGCTGGGCAAGAATTCCCAGCAGGGCATCGGAGAAGTTGAATGGGTCCATGCCCATGTCGAGCAGGCGGATGATGGATTCAGGCGCGCTGTTGGTGTGTAGGGTGGCGAACACCAGGTGACCGGTAAGCGATGCTTCGATGCCCATGCCGGTGGTTTCGGCATCGCGCATCTCGCCCACCATGATGATGTCCGGATCGGCCCGCAGAAAAGCCTTCATCACCGTCGGGAAGTCCATTACCTTCTTATTGACCTGAACCTGCCGAAGACCTTTCTGGGTAATTTCGACCGGGTCTTCTGCCGTCCAGATCTTGGTCTCCACCGTATTTAGATAGCCAAGCACCGAGTGCAGAGTTGTAGTCTTGCCGGAACCGGTCGGGCCGCAAACGAAGAACAAGCCATAGGGCTTGGAAATGGTGGCCTTGAGCTTGGTCAGGTTGGTCGGCAGCACTCCCAGTTTGTCCAGAGGAATCGGCTCGCCGCCGGCAAGAATCCGCATCACGACATCTTCGACGCCGCCGGTGGAGGGAATCGTCGCGACCCGCAGTTCGATATCCAGCGGGCCATACTTCTTGAACTTGATCTTGCCGTCTTGTGGTTTGCGGCGCTCGGCAATGTCCAGATCGCACATGATCTTGATACGCGCCACCATCGCATTGCGGTAGCTTGCAGGTACTTCGATGTACTTGGCCAGCGAACCATCCCGGCGAAAGCGGATCAGAACCTTGTCCTTGCCCAAACCAGGCTCAATGTGAATATCGGAAACGCCCTGCTGATAGGCATCGACAATGACTTTGTTGACCAGCTTGACCAGTTCATTGTCGGCCGCCGCAGAGACATCGTCGCTGGCACCACCACCCTCGCCATCAGCTTCATCCTGATCAAGCGTCGACAGCAGATCGCCAACCGAGCTGTCATCCATATACCCGGGCTCAGCCGACGAACCAAACAACAAGTCGAGTGTTTGCCCGAACTCGTGGTTGGTGGTAACTCGATAGGCAATTTTCGCCCGTGGAAATACGTTATTGACAACGCGCGACCCTTTGACCTGTTCGGGATCCATGCAAACCACCATGACACCCTCGGGGCCCTCTTCCACTGGCGCCCATTGGGCCTGCTCGAGAAAGTCCCGTTTGAGATTTTTGAGCAAATCAATGGGCTTGATGCGGTCGCCTTTGTACGACTCATAAGGCACATTGAAGAACTTGCCCAAAGCAACACCCAAGGCGTTGTGTTTGACCTGGAACTCGTTAACCAGCACTTCTTCGATATCCAGATTCTTCCGCCGTGCTGTGCGCGTCGCCAGCTCCAGTTCCTGAGCGGAAATCACGGCATCAGACACGAGAAAATCGTATTTGGTCTTGACGGCTTGTGCCGGCTTGCTGCGCTGATTGAAGGCGATCGCCAGCGTCTCGCACAAGCCCTTGACGCCTTCCTCAAATATTGGCGTGAACGGTACGCCGGCTTTGTTGTTGATAATCTGGACGACGCCAAGCAATTCACTGCTCTGCGCATCGACAATCGGTGCCACCAGCATTTGCTTGGTGCGATACCCGGTGCGCTTGTCGACTTCCTGCAGGAAACGCAAGGAGGAATTGATTGCCTTGAGTTCCCCATCGTCATAGACGTCGCGAATATTTACGGTCTTCTTGGCCAGGGCCACGTGACCAGCAATACTCTGGTCGGCGATCGGCAGGCGCAAATCCTTGAAGGAATTGAGGCCGGTCTTGAGCTTGGAGACGATTGAGGCTTTGTCATCGCCAACAGAATAGATGGTCAAGCGATCAGCATTGAACAAATTGCAGATCTCGCCGGACAGTTCCAACATGATTTCATCAATGTTGGAGGTGGCGTGTATCTTGTTGGTGACAACCTGAAGATTCTTGAAGAATGTAAGCCGACTATCTACCTCAGATGCAGCAGCTCCGGTTGGTGCGGCGTTAACGGCACTCATTTAACTGACTCCATAACACCAGCGCGCGCCCTCATGCCGCCGTCAAGCAGAGCCGCATGAAGTCCTCGCTGGGAAAGCAAAAAAGCAGCAGCAGAACTGCGACGTCCCGTCTGACAATACACGATGTACTCCTTCGTCGGATCAAGCGCAGTCAATGCTCCGCGCAGGTCGTTGAGCGGTATGTTGATGGCGCCAGGATAACCATCACTTTGGTACTCAGCCGGGAAACGCACGTCGATCCATTTTGCTCCGGCAGCCACTCTGTGCTCGGCATCTTCACCACTTAATCTTTGCAGCAGCGGGGCGCAAAGCAATTGATTGAAATCCTCTTTCGACAAGCGCAACAACATGCCGTCAGTAATCATCGTCACCGTCGCGTTGCGCACTGTATCGGCTACCAAAGCCTCTTCGCCAAATGCATTGCCCTCTTTCAACTCCGCTAGTTGGACTGAGGAGCCAGCGACAAGTCGCGAAACTTTGCAGCGCCCACTCTCGATCAGAAAGTAATAGTCGCCGGGCTCACCCTGCGCAATAATCGTCTCGCCGCGTTTGGCCGGCA